>Ga0209309_10000030_pt1 | contig 240464 bp, 242 predicted proteins | sample COGITO_mtgs_1204_2_FD_184807 | JGI IMG/M metagenome (GOLD analysis project Ga0209309, IMG submission 184807) | Pelagic marine microbial communities from North Sea - COGITO_mtgs_120412 (SPAdes) (version 2) | ecosystem: Environmental > Aquatic > Marine > Epipelagic ... | reverse complement strand
AACGGCTTACCGTATGAGAACCCTTTCTTACATTCGAACCCATAAATGCGAATGTATAGATTTTTTCGCAGCACTAAAGTTCTGCAATAAATTGCAGGGTTTTACACCCTAGTCTGAGACCAATAAATGAAGTAGATTTATTCTTTTTTGATTAAAAGAATTAGAATCAAAGTCTGTTTTTTCTTGAGCCCAATTGTTTAAATCTAAGACTTCTTTTGGGATTACAAAACGCCTGTTAGACTTTGCCTCTTGTAGAAGTTTTTCTAAAAGAACCTTGTCGATATTTTCAAATGAGGTGTTTAAATTGTGATTTTTATTTATGTAAACATTTTCATTATATGGAGAGGTTTCCTTGTGACGATATATAGAATTCAGAAACTCATAGACTTTGTCTTCGTAAGATAATTGTATGAATTCATTCTTTATTTCTTTTTTATGTTTCTGTAGACCACAATTTGCGATAGTCAAAACGATTAAAAATGATATCATATATTTCATATCAACAATTTTTTTCGCCCAAGAGTGGAAACTCTGCATTAGGTGTAAATGTTCCTGATTCGACACCGTCTCTGCTGGTGACGTCTGTTTGAAATTCAAATTCCAGTCTTTCAAAAACCTCACTTTCTTTCATGTCACCTGACCAAGCTAATCGTTCATATTGAACAGGTGCATGTTGATTATTATCCAAAGACGCCAGCGAAGCAGACATAATATCCACAAACTGTTGTGCCATCAATTCATGTTCAGAGCCGCTTCTGGTAGCTCCCGTTTGGATGATAAGATTATCAATAGCTGTTCCAATAAATCCTTCATTATTATTATTTATGGAGTAACTAATATATGCGTGCATCAATTCATGAATCAATGTTCTAGCAATTGCGAGGTCAGTTGCTCTGTTGACATAATCCTCATTGAGAATTTACTCTTGAGCCTGTCTTGGATCTGTTTCCCATGCAACCTCGATTAGTTTACCATTTTGATAATGAAAAAGCCTCGCTGTCTTCATAGAGTAAAATTCTGAGACAACAATAACGTAGTTTTTATTGAAAACAACTGAATTTATATTCTGATAAACATCATTTATTTCAAATTCTTTGTTTGTTTTTTCAGTGAGATTGAAATAGCTATTAAGTTTTGAAGAATCAAATTTTTTATTTTTAAAATCACAGTCATCAATATACCAATCAGATTTATTCTTTAATCCTGAAAAATTAGAGCTAGGCGGAAATCGTGAGTCATACTGGTCAATTAACCATTCGAATAAATCGCTATCAACAAATTGATTGGAATTACATAAATCATGATTTATACTAAGTAAAGTTTTTTTTTCTGAGGGATCTTTAGGATGGTATATTTCATTAAGCACTTCATAAGTTTTTTCCTTATAAGGAAATTCTTGTGACGTGCATCGTGAAAAAAACATTACAGATAATAGGACGTATAGGGTTAATCTCATAATCACTCCATTACCGGTCTTAAAGAACGACTTAAGTATTGGATTTTAAGATTTCTAATTATGATAATTATAGGCTCCGAAGCTTCTGTTAAGCTTTTTATTTTATTTTGATCTAATTCTTTACACAAATGGTAATTTATTTTTAGATGCTGTTTTTCCAAAATTTTAAATTGATAATATTCACTAGGCCTCGAAGGTGCCCTGCTAGGATCAAGTGAGTTTTTTCGGTGTGAACTAATTTTATTTTTGTATTCAGCTAATTCAGTTTCAAAAGAATCATTTTTGACGGAGATAATTGAATCACCCATTATCGCAGAGTATTCTATTTTATCGCTCTCGGTAAAAATTAAGAATTGTTCAGACATTATGCATTGAGAATTGCAAGTCAATCCGAAAATCAAGATAATAAGACTAATTTTTATTGACATGGTGGGGTGTTAATTTTATAATTACTTAGAACAGAAGCAATGTTAGTTCTTTCTTCTGGAGTTAAATCTTTCCAAGCCTGAGTCGCATCGGGTCTAAAACCAGTTGATAAATCTATCGGTAAAGATCCTATCAACCCAGTCCATGCTAGAGCTTCAGCTGTTTCTGTAGTTAAGTTTTGATCAAACTGTTTCAACATCTGTACCATAGTAGTTCTATAATGTGATGCCATTAGTGCATGTTGAGAAGAACTCAAAATTTGTCCAACTGGTACATTTAACCAATATCTACTATAATAATCGTGTAATCCAGGGAAATCATTCGCGAGCGAGTTAATGAATTCCCACGATGGCGCCGAGTTGCACTCGGTGCTATAATCTATAATTTGCATCTATCCAGCTGTCAAAAAAACAATTTGGTAATGCGAGGTCACGGAGTATAACTCCGCGCTAGCAAGGGATTAACCTCATAAACACTCCATTACTGGCCGCAAAGACCTAGTCAAGTATTGAATTTTAAGATTTCTAAATATGATAATTATAGGCTCCGAAGCTTCTACGCAAGGTCACGGAATATAACTCCGCGCTAGCAAGGGCCGAGTTGCACTCGGTGCTATAATCTATAATTTGCATCTATCCAGCTGTCAAAAAAACAATTTGGTAATCGAGGTCACGGAGTATCACTCCGCGCTAGCAAGGGAACTTCCATTCCATAAAACTTACCCGCAACAATAGCATATTACTCATCATTAAAAGGAACATTGCTCTTACCATACTGATAAAACCAATCACCGTCAATTTTATGCAAGGCAGTAGCAGAAAACCAATCATTTCCTAAAATTCTGAAATAGATCGCATATTTTCCATTGAATAATATCCCATACGCTTCTCGTTGTAGAGAATACTTTTTGATCGCCTTATTTATTCGATCCTCAGACACCTCGCAGTCGCTAGAAGCCGTCACAATTTCCTCATAGCAACTACAGCCCACTGGATTCCAAATGGTTTTATCTTTGAGGACGTTCAATTGCTCTGACGGCAAATCGTAGAATGGATTTTTTCCGTCTGGATAACCTAAAGCCATTTTTTGATCCTTGAGCATATCGTTCAAAAAATCTTCAAAAAAATCTGTCTTCTTAAATTCATTTGATCGTTTACATATATCCTTACTAAGTAGAAGAAGATCGCACTCTGACTGTACAAAAAATCTTTTCTGAGCTATAGAAAATGCATCGTTAATAAAGTTTGCTTGTCCAAAGCAACTGATAGACAGTAGAAGTAAGAAAATAATAATATAAATTCTCATAATTTCATAATTAATTACAGTTACGTTCTCCTAAAGCAGGAGTATCTATAAGACTGCTATTTAAAGGAAAAAATCTCCCTTCCTCGGCATACATCCTTTCCCATACCGCGTTTTGATAATCTGAAGATAAATTTCGAAATTCTTCTGAAGAAATCATCGCACCCGACCAACTTAAATAATCGTATTCTTGAGATGGATTTGAATAATTGTCCCATGATTGCAAGGCTCCTGAAATTGCCCCTGCAAATTGCCGCGACATTAGTCCGTGATGCGCTGGACCGATATCAAATTGATCGAGCAATAAATCCATAGTTTCCCCTAAAGTTGTTGGGTTTTCAGCATAAGTGGCATATAATAGGTACGCATGAATTAACTCGTGAACAGTTGATCTTGCAAGACCTAGGTCTGTAGCTTTTGCTACATAACCTTCATGAAAACTAATTTCAACACCTGTAAAAATCCTATTGCCATCAATAGTTTTAAACTGAGGTACAGTTTGAGCGTTTGCTCCGACTAACACTTTTACGTCAAATTTTATTCCATAATCGCCCTCATTATCAAACAAAGCTAAAGTTTGTCCAGCTATATTGAGTTGTTGTTGTAAGGCATTGTCAAATCCACTAACATCAACATTGAAGTTTTCAGTAGGTTTAAACTTATCAATAACATCTTTCAAACATTCTGGAACGCTAGGATCGTAGATAGATTTATTTGGAAAATCCACCTCAGCATCCTCATCTTCCATTTTTGCTTTGATGGCTTCTTTTGCGAAGTCTTTTGCTTGCTCGTTATGGTTTTGTTCTAATAAAAAACTATCAATCAATCTTCGTAATTCGTCTTCATTAGAATTATTAATAAATATTTTTTCATCTACTTCAAGAGTGTCGAAAAAGTCATTAGTCAATGGGCTTACAGCTACAGGGAGTGCTGGCAATACTGGTGAAGTTACTTCTCCTACGCATTGTCCTGCGTCATCGTATAAACAATCCTGGAACCCGTCATTTCCATTGCTATTGTCGGGATTATTTTGATCGTCATTGCTATCATCATTGGGGTCACCTCCTAGACCGCCACCACTACCTATACCACTACCATCTGGATTTCCCCACGATGGCGCCGAGTTGCACTCGGTGCTATAATCTATAATTTGCATCTATCCAGCTGTCAAAAAAACAATTTGGTAATCGAGGTCACGGAGTATAACTCCGCGCTAGCAAGGGATTTAGATAAATTTGATATGCTGCGAATGGCTCTCTTTTAATTAGTACTTTTTCATCTTCCGTTAAACTATTCCAAATACCGTAAGGATCTAGTTCAAATAAAGATTGAATAATAACGCTACCACCGCCATTTCTAGTCAAATCATTAACAAGCCCCCTTAACATCTGGAATGCCTCTTTACTATTCAGGAACTGCTCCTGGGCAATGTTCCCAAAGGTTGGGTCGCTAAATGGATTTCCCTACCTATTAGCATTGAGATGATACGCAATCTGATTTAATAAGTTTTGACTTTGCTGGTCACTCAAATAATACTAAAAAATAAAATTTAGGGCATTTGCAGACTTATTTTTAATTCGCCTTTCAGCGTGGGTGATCCATAAAACTTGTATCCTATTTTCCCTGGGCTTCCATAATAGTCTGCCATCAGTCTAATTGGCAAATCTTTTGGTGCAATTGGATATCCTGCTGAATTAGACCCTATTCTATTGTAGAAAATGGTGTCAGAAATATTGCCACTAATTTCAAGATTAATATTGGTAGACATCGATCGTTGTTTATCAATTTGAAAAAATATCTCACGATCGTTAGTAAAATCAGTAATAATTAGCTCTCTCTCTAACGATTTACTGCAAGAAACAAGCAAAAATACAGAAATAGTGACTATAATATTTTTCATTTTTTTGTTGGTATAAGTTGGGAATCTGTAGTCGCTCTATTGTTTAGAGGATTTCGATTGTTCAGATACACTCCTAATCCATTATCGACACTCCATTTAACTCTTTGAAAAAGCATGAAATTTGTTGAATTACCAATCTCCCTGCCTCTCTGATTATTATATAAATCCATTTCAACTTCTTTGTACTCAAATGGATTGTCTGGATTTGGGACACGGTCCTCATGGGCGTCGGTAAGCTCTTTTACTTTTTCAGACCCCAGTTTCCACGTTGCTGATGCATTCCAATAAGTATGCCTGAAAGCATCGCCTATACCGTTATAAAAACCATAATCGCCAGTATTGTCGTAGTAATATTCCATATACTGCTCAGCCATGAATGCGCTACCAAGATAATCAATTTGATCTCCGATGGGCATCTCATCAAATATGACAAGTTCCGCTGCTGACATTCGGTCTCTAAATCCCTGCTGGAATAACGCACGCTCTACCGAAAGATCCATATTCGCGAAAGGATCCTCAAAATCAACCTCAGCATCCTTATCTTCCATTTTTGCTTTGATGGCTTCTTTTGCAAACCCCTTTGCTTGCTCACTATGGCCTTCTTCTATTAAAAAAGCATCAATTTTAAGCTTTAATACTAATTGATCTGGATTATTGATGTAATTCTTTTCATCATTTTCAAGTGTCTCTAAAAAGTCGTTTGTGAAAATGCTTACAACTGGAAAGGTGGGTAGAACAACTGCCGTTGTATCTCCAATGCAGTTACCAGCATTATCTAAAAGACAATCCTGCGACCCATCATCACCATCGCTCGGATCTCCTCCGGCTCCAACGCCGCTACCCGTGCCGCTGCCATCTGGAATCCCCAAGTCCTCTCCTGGCGGTTGTTGTTGATCGTTATCACCCGGGACATAACCTACGCCACCACTTGTAGATTCACATTCCTCACGTTTAATAATGACTACTTTCTCCCCTTGCTCAACAGTTCTACCTAAAGCTGGGCAATGTTCACCAACTTCATGATGTCCTCCTTGCCCACATTCATTTTCATACACCTGAACTGATCCAAAGCAATCTCCAGAACCTATTTCAAATACTTCTAGTTTAGCTGAGAAAGAGGTGGTAATTTCTACAAAACTGACATAGGATTGTTCGACGTCTGCGAGTTCTCCACTTCTTAATTGATCCATTGTTACCTTCCCCATATCGTAGGTAACTAGAAAAGATTTAAAACTGTCGTCAACCTGTTTTGAAAACAATAAATTATAGAAATTATTACTTTCATCTACTTTAACTACTCCATAGGTATAACTTTCATACGCTCCAGTAGAAACATGTTTTACCTTATCAGTAAGTATCTGGATGTTGTTAATCGTATCTGTATAGACTCCAGATTTAGCTTGTGCTGAATTCAAAGATTTCGTAGCTAAGTCAAATGAAGAAAGCAGCGACTGGTTGGATGATGCCTCTTTATGAGTCATTGTCTTAACCTTGAAAGACCCTACCTTTTCAATCTCTTCCCTAGCGATTTCATCCCTCTCACAGGAGTAAAAAGTAACAAACAAAATTAAAACTGATACATATTTTAAGGCGGTGAGTCTGCGGAGTGGTAAAGTTAGTTTCATTTCGTTACATTTTATAACTGCAACTTAGGGATTTAGGGATTTAAAATTCCATAATCCGATGTTACCAAATCGTTAACAATGAATTAATAGGAAAAATATTGCCTGGTTTTTGAAGTTTTATCATACCACATTTCCAGGCTCAACCTACACGTTATTTGCGTAACCTATAAATCCCTAATTTCGCCTTATGGACATGAAGCAACAATCCTTTACCATTGAGCAGGCGATGAGAGCAGCAGAGCATTTCTGTGCCTATCAAGAGCGTTGCCATCAGGATGTGGAGCGCAAACTCAAGAAAATGGGAATGATCCAAGATGCGATTGATCAAATCATACCGCATTTACTCCAACATAACTTTTTGAATGAAACCCGGTTTGCAAAGGCTTTTGCTGGTGGGAAATTCCGCATCAAAAAATGGGGGCGCAATCGAATTAAACGCGAACTCAAAATGCGCGGAATCAACAAAAGAACCATCGATATAGGTCTGGCAGAAATTTCTGATAATGATTATAGGGAGGCGTTTGAGACGCTTTCGCGAAAGCGAAATAGCCAATTAGAATCTGAAACCAACAAATACAAACGCCGCAAAAAGCTTGCGGATTATTTACTGTATCGCGGTTGGGAGTCGCATTTAGTTTATGCAAAAGCTGTAGAGCTTATTCCTGATTGATATTCAACCGTTTGTGCGTGCGCGTGATCGCCTTTTCATTCTTATAATCGATCCAATCTTGACCTTTCCAGCGACGCATCAAATTGTCGTAGTGGCGCATAATACCTATGTTATATAAGGCTTTTCCCAGGTTTTTAATCTTTCTAGGATAAGACCGCAAACTGATGGAGAATCCTGGATTGAGATAATGCATGTAGTGCCAATACCCCTCTGGCATGTACAACATCTCACCGTGGTTGAGTTCACAGACGTGCCCCTGCATCTGCTTTAAGGCGGGCCATTTTTCCAAATCTGGATTGCTAAAATCTATATCCTCGCGCGTGATCAAGGCGTTAGGTACTTTATACATATACTTCGACTGATCTGGAGCCACGATGATGCAGCGCTTTTTACCATGAAAATGAAAGTGCAAGATGTTGGTATAATCGATGTCGTAATGCATGAACACCTTAGAGTCGGTTCCACCAAAAAACATCATCGGCAATCCCTTAATTAACTTTAAGCCTAAGTCAGGAAATTTGAAATCGCCCTGGAGCACTGGTACTTCTTTCAAAATATTGTACAAAAAAATGCGGAAGTTGGTCGGCCCTTTTTTAAGCAGCTCCACATATTCTGACATTTTCATGGTTGCATGCGCCTGATTAAATCCCTCGTCGTGCTTTACGGGACGATCGTCATATAAAGGCACCGTCTTATCGCCAGCCACTTTATTGATATACTCCAGATTCCACTTTTCATAAGCAGGCCAGTCCTTTGTCAATTGCTCGATGACCACGGGTTTTTGGGGTTTTAAATAGTTTTTGACAAACTCTTCTCTGGTAAGGGTTTTAAACCTGGGTATCTCTGTAAGATTCAACTGACTCATTTTTCAAAGGTAAAACACTGGTGGCAATTATTGCAACGCGTGACATAAGTGTAACTCAACGGATAAGCTCCCAATAGAAAGCATCCTATAAACACAAACCAATCTCTAAAATTGCACAATTCTCGCCAATTGTAAATCAAGTCATGAGAATTACAATTAGGACAACTATGGCTTTCAAAAGGAGCAACGGTTTGCCCAGTCAATTGAATGGCTCGTTCCAAATCTTTTTGACCAACTCGCAATTCAATACCGCCGCATGCTTGTGACATTAAAGGATCTAACGACAAGAACTTGTCGTATAATATTTCTGTCTCAATGCCTTCACTCTCAAGTAAAGCACGATCCAAATGACAGTCCATGGAAAGTTCATAAGTACGAACTAATGCGCTAGACATTTTAGAAATTCAAATTATGCCTTAGCAACCTTAGCAGCAACTTTCGCCTGCTCGTTACGCTCAATTTTATGCTCTGGGCGTGTCCAGCGTGGCTTTTCTCCTTGATCTTGATACTTGGAGTATTGCGCCTCCACAGATTCTGGCTGGGCTTTCTTGACAAAAGGTTTCATAGGCTCCAGTCCCAATAGTTTAAACATCTCCATATCCTGATTGACATCTGGATTAGGTGTCGTCAATAATTTATCTCCCGCAAAAATCGAGTTGGCTCCCGCAAAGAAGCACATCGCTTGTCCCTCGCGGCTCATATCTGTTCTTCCAGCACTCAAACGTACTTGGGTTTGTGGCATTACAATTCTGGTAGTAGCTACCATACGGATCATTTCCCAGATGGAAACTGGTTGCTGCTCTTCCAGCGGAGTCCCTTCTACAGCTACCAATGCATTAATAGGCGTACTTTCTGGTTGCGGGCTTAAGCTTGCAAGTGCGACCAGCATTCCTGCGCGATCGTCTGGGCTTTCTCCCATTCCTATGATCCCACCACTACAAACGGTTACGTTTGTTTTACGAACGTTTCCAATGGTATCTAATCTATCTTGATAGCCGCGGGTGGAAATCACTTCCTTATAATATTCCTCGCTGCTGTCCAGATTGTGGTTGTAGGCATACAAACCGGCTTCAGCCAATCGATGCGCTTGGTTTTCTGTTATCATTCCCAGTGTACAACAAACTTCCATGTCCAGCTTGTTGATGGTACGCACCATTTCTAAAACTTGGTCAAATTCTGGTCCATCCTTTACGTTTCTCCATGCCGCACCCATACAAACACGGGAGCTACCGCTGGATTTTGCACGCAATGCTTGTGCTTTTACCTGCTGTACAGACATGAGATCGTTCCCCTTGATATCGGTATGGTAACGTGCCGCTTGCGGGCAATAACCACAGTCTTCTGGACAGCCTCCTGTCTTGATAGACAACAAGGTGGACACCTGCACTTGATTAGGGTTATGAAATTCTCTATGAACCGTTGCAGCGTCATATAAGAGTTCCATGATAGGTTTGTTATAGATCTCCAGTACTTCTTCTTTGGTCCAGTTGTTTCTCGTCTGCATAAAAATGGGAATAAGGAGTAAAAATAGAAAAGAATGCCGCTTTTAGCGGCTTTTGTCCCTGTTATTCTCAGTCTTTTTCCACAAGGATGCTGACACAGTTGCCGCCAAAACCACTGGCATTGATCAATATTTTCTTAGGAACTGCTGTAGAACCTCGCGGATTCACAAACTCTGGCCTCAAATAAGGGATGCTTTTAAACTGGTGATGGGTCAACACGTCCATAGCCATATAGAGGTTCACGGCAGCACTGGCGCCCAAAGAATGGCCTATCTGCCATTTGTTATTGCACAATCGTGGGTGCTTCTTTCCAAAAACGGCCTGGATCGCATGGACTTCAGAACTATCACCCAGGATGGTTCCTGGCGCGTGCGTAATAATTGCGTCGATTGAATCATTTGATGCATCTCCTATCGCAGCTTTCATGGATTTTTGAAACCCTAAACCTTCAGAACTCATGGAAGTAGCAGATTGCAGACTTTCAATAGCCGTTCCATAACCAGAAATTCTGATTGCGTTACTGGATGGTTTTTTAGAAAGTACAAAACATGCGGCGGCTTCTCCCAGGATCATTGTGTTTGCCTTTTTTTCTAGATCTAAGGCTCGGCATTTGAAACTATCGCTCTCGTGCGAATAAATGCGCAAGGCTTTCATTTGAGCAATGGTGAAGTCTGTTAATGGTGCTTCTGTACCGCCCGCGATGAAGGTGGTGACCATCCCGCTTTCCAGCCAAGCGATAGCGTTTAATAGAGAGTGTGCCGCGGTGGCACAGGTAATCGAATGAGAAAATGCGGTGGCTTCCGTTCCTAGGTCTTGCGCCACCCAACTGCTCACGTTTCCAAGCGTGGTCAATGGCGAGGTCTGTACAGGAACGGTTCCCGTTTTGATAAATTCCTCATGAAAGTCCTCCCAGATGGCCGTAGCACCGCGACTGGAACCTATGTTGATGGCGACGTCTTTAGTGTCTAGTTGCAATTTGCGAGCTGCGAGAATGGCTAGTAATGTAGAACGATCCAACTTTTGATATTGGGAATTTTCTGCTTGAAGTGATCTGATTTCTGCCTCAGTTGTAGCATCCAGCCTACCGACTGGTGTTCCTTTTTGAGTACAAAAAAAAGATTGTGCCGAGCTAAATCCGTTTTCTCCCAGTGGAGAAATCAGAGCAGCATCGTGTATGTAAATAGGGTTTTTCAAGATAGATATGGCATGTCACGGCAGCCCAAAAAGAAACTAAGCTGGCTTTTTGCTATTTTTCTGCAAGTTGGTAATTATTCACTAAAACCGATGCTGAAATCTGTAGTATTCGCTCTAGTTCACGTATCATATCTACTGTCAACCTTTTTTTACGGTTCAGGATTTCTGAAACCCGACTCTTCCCACCAATGATCCCCACAAGATCTTTTTGCCGCATGTTCAATTCTTCCATACGTATTTTTATTGCCTCAATGGGATCTGGAGCCTCAATGGGATAATGTTCACTTTCATAATTTTCAATGAGCAACGACAGTATTTCTGCCTCATCACCTTCAACAGTATCCACGCGTGCATCAAAAATTACTTCTAAACGGTCTAGCGCGTTGCGGTAATCTTTCTCAGATTTTATTGGTCTCATATTCATGTTTCTATTTCTCAAATGATATTAGCATCCACTTTATCATATTCTGCATGGGTGCCGATGAATCTTATGAAAGCCCATTGTTTCTCATAATTGAATTTAACAATTAGCCGGTATGAATTTCCTTTAATGTTGAAAACAACACGGCTGTCTTTAAGGATGCTGGCATTGATATAAGTCTGCTTGACATCATTGGGTGATAGCCATTGCGCACTTTTTGCGGTGTCATACCACGTTTTCAAATATTGCTCAGAATCGGCATGATTTGACCAAAATTCCCTCAGTGTACTTTTTGCAACAATTCTTTTCATTCTATTTAGAACATTACAAATATAAGAATAAGTTCGTTTAAAGAGAACTTTTATAATTTGAATTGAGGTTGAATCCAACTAATCATTCTCCGACCCTACGTGATTCCAAAAACTCTAGAATCGTCCGGTATAGAAACTGCAACTCGTCAAGGGTGGTGGTAAAAGGCGGTACGAGATAAATGGTTTTCCCCAGCGGCCGCAGGAAAACCCCTTTGTTCCAAAACCACTGGAAGATCGCGTTGCGCTCATTCCCATAACGCTGCATTTCAATAGCAAGATCAAACGCCAGAATAACGCCGCAATGACGAACTTCACTAACCAATTCATGGTCTTTCAACTGCGCTACAAAAACTGCATGAGAAGCCGCAATCTGTTGAATACCTTTCTGGATCTCATCAGAAACCAATAAATCTATTGCCGCACTAGCCACCGCACAACCCAGCGGGTTCCCGCTATAAGTATGCCCGTGGAAAAATCCGCGACTGGTCTCTTCATGATAAAACGCATCGTAAACTTCCTGCGTACAGCTCGTGATCGCCATAGGCATGATGCCACCGGTCAATGCTTTAGAAAGGCAAATGATGTCTGGCTTGTTAGTCATTTGATCGCTGGCAAAGTGGGTCCCGGTCTTCCCAAAACCCGTCATGACTTCATCTGCAATGGAAAGAATTCCGCTTTCGCGAAAGCGTCTTATCAACTGGCATAACCCACTCGAATCGTTCATTTGCATCGCAGCGGCACCTTGCACGAGCGGTTCATAAATAAAACTCGCAATTTTGTGGTCAGAAATTAACTGTTCTACTTGTTCTAAAATTGGCTCAATATTTTCCCGAGTTGGCGCCGGGATTCGGATCACATCAATGAGTAATTCTTCAAACGGCCCGTTGTAAACCGATAGTCCAGAAGCGCTCATTGCGCCAAAGGTATCGCCGTGAAAACCACCTTCCAACGCCACGACCGCAAGTCGCTTTTCACCGCGGTTGAAATGGTATTGAAATGCCATTTTAAGGGCGATCTCCACACTGGTCGACCCATTTTCAGAAAAGAACAATTTTGCTTGATTATCAGGAAGAATAGCTATTAATTTTTCTGACAAGCGCACGGCAGGTTCATGGGTCATACCTGCAAAAACCACGTGGTGCAGTTGATCCACTTGATCTTTTAAGGCTTGCGTCAGTGCAGGATTCGTATGTCCATAACTGCAGGTGTACCAGCTGGAGATGGCATCAAAATAGCGGATATCATCATGGTCAAACAGGTAATTCCCTCGCGCATGAGAGATCGCCAGTGGCGGTAAAGCCGTCTTATGTTGCGTCAATGGATGCCATATATACTGCGCATCCTTTTTTAATAGCTCACTGGCTTTCATAAAGATTCCAGTTTTTGCTTGAACTGTGCCGCATACTTTTGGACTAACGCAGGCGTGATTTCGTCATGTTTTGCAATATGTCCTAGGGTAGGAACGCCACTCATTTTTTCTATGATGTCGATCGTTCCATCCAGATCTACCTGATTGTAGATAATTCCCGCACACTGCAATCCTCGGGATTTCAAATAAGCGACACTCAATAAAGTGTGATTGATACTGCCTAGATAGCCAGAGCTTATCAATATGATCTTGTCTGAAGGATGAATCAAATCTGCAATAGTAAGTTCATTGTTGATGGGAACTAAAATTCCTCCAGCGCCTTCCACGACCAGATTTCTAGAGGTCTGTGGTCGTACTATTTGTGAGAGTTCAATGGTGACTCCATCAATTTCAGCCGCTTTATGAGGACTCATAGGCGTTTTAAGGCGGTAGGCTTCTGGGTGGAACGCCCCACCATAATCGGGCAAAAGATCCTGTAGCGTCCCTCGATCGGTTTCTGTGAGGCCGCTTTGTATAGGTTTCCAGTAGTCTGCGTCTAGAGCAGCAGTTGCAATGGCGGCTGCCACTGTTTTCCCTACGTCTGTTCCTATTCCTGTAATAAAGTAACTAGTCATTCAAATCAAATTCCGTTGCACAATTCATGCATTTGTAGTTCTTGTGATCTATAAAGGGGATGATGCTATAGAGCGCCGCTCGCAGGGTTTCTGCCATTCCAGTTGCGCTATTCACGTCGTGTTGTTCCCGCACGGTACGCTTGCCGCAATGGGGACATTTGATGGATCTGGTCATGGTTTGCGTAAATTCTGGATCGCTTTGTTCTACAATTGCATTTGCCTTGACAAAATCCTCGACATAGACATCCATTTTGATCCCGCCCATGGCATTACTTGCAAAAGGCTCTGCAGCGATGGTATATTCATTGCGCAAGAACACGCTGATTCCCTCACTTTCCAGCTTCCCCTTAGTGACCTGCGCTTCCGCCGGATAGGTAAAAATGGCAACCGTGCGGAATTTTTTCATAGTTTCTTGATGATTTTAGCAAGATCTGCCAGCATGGCTTCACATTGCTCCGCCGTATTAAAACTATGCAGGCAAATGCGCAGTCGTTCCTCGCCGGCTGGAACCGTAGGTGACAAGATAGGTCTTATATCATAACCCAGTTCCTGAAGTTGCACTGCGGCTTTTTTGACCTGTGTGTTATCTGGAATGATGCAGGTTTGTATGGGAGTAACGCTTTCGCGAAAGCGTAATTTCAACCCATTTTGAATCACTAATCGATTAAATTGTTGCACCAATACCTGTAATTCCTGCACGGTTTTTTGCTCTTGCTGAATCAGATCATAGCCCTGAGAAATGCACTGCAACGCATGAGGCGGCAATGCGGTGGTGTAAATGAAGCTGCGGGCAAAATTGACCAAGAATTGATTGAGGTCAAAATCGCCCAAAACAGCGGCGCCATGACTGCCCAGCGCTTTACCAAAGGTCACGACCCGGGCAAATATTTTGCCTTCCAACCCCAAGGATTGTGCAAGACCCTCGCCGGCATTACCCACGGTACCTAGCGCATGTGCCTCGTCCAGAATGAGGTGTACGTTGTTTTTTTTATGGATTAGATCAATAAGTTCTACCAGGTTAGGCATATCGCCGTCCATGGAAAAGACACTCTCTGTAATCACGTAGACTTCCTGACCTTCTTCCTTAGAAAATTTATCCAGTAAAATGGACAAGTGTCCTAAATCGTTATGGCGGTATTTGAGCGACTTTGCATCGCTCAATTTGATTGCGTCCCGAATGCTGGCGTGTATGTATTCATCAAAAAGGATCAAATCCCCACGTTGCGCCACACTGCTGATCAAGCCCAGATTAGCATCATATCCAGAATTAAAAATCAAGGCAGATTCCACCTTGTGGAATTCTGCAATTTTCTGTTCCAGAAGTTGGCATTGTTCCGTTTGACCAGTCAACAGTCTCGAGCCAGTGGCACCGTGTTGGTGGCTGTTTTCGGGTTTCAATTTTCCCGAAAATCCCAGATAGTCGTTGGAGGAAAAATCCACTAAACCTTTGGTAGTCTTAAGCTCCCGCATGCTTCCACTGGCATGGCGCTGGGCAAGTTTAAGTAGTAGTTTTTCTGGAATCATAGGTGCAAAAATAAGGGAATCCCTAGCGCGCAGCGATTATGAAACCGCCTGAATTCTGCTTGTGTTTTTCCTTAACGCATATCTATTTGATTTACAGGGGTTTAATATTTTTTATTATTGTTTTTCAATACTTTTTTATTGTTATTCAATAAATGTTATTATGTTTGCCGTAGTCAAATAATTTCAACTTGACTCCAAATTATGAAAACAAAACAAATTTTAGAATTGATGAAAGTTGGATCATGGATCATTTTCATCGGGTTTTGCATAAAGGCTGGTGCTATTCTATTTTCGACCGTTATAAGTCTGTATGTAAATCCTGAAAGCGCCGAAAATCTATATTTAGGCCTTGATCTTTCAAAATTATTCAGCTACTCGCAACAGTATTACCTTTATATTATCTCGTTTATTGTCGCGATTGCTGTACTACAGGCCTATCTTTTTTGGTTGTTGATATGCACGCTTTCCAAAATACTTGTCGAACATCCGTTTACGGAAGAAGTAGCAAAAATGATCTCGCAGATTGCTTATTACGCACTTGTTACCGGCATTATCGCCTATGTTGCTGATAAGTATGAAAGTTGGCTCTCTAAAAAAGGGTTGCCAACCTATCAAGATTGGGGCGCAACGGAGCTTCTGTTTATGGCAGGAATTCTCTTTATTATAGCTTTTATTTTTAAACGCGGAGTGGAGCTACAGCAGGAAAACGATTTAACGGTATAATTATGAAATTTCTAAATTTATTTATTTCCTTACTTAAAATACTGAGAGTCCTATTATTTGCAGGATGCATTATTTTATCGATAGCGTTCATTATGGAACTTTTTTTAGATGACGCAAATATTAATTGGAATTCCAGTAGTATTTTCAAAGCAATGACACCTGTTTTTTCCAAAACATTTTGGATCTGGAGCACTTTTTTTGGCGGCATGTTCGTACTTGTCTGCTTGATTCACTCTTCGACATTTTTAATCAGAGTGATGTTGCGTTTCAAAGAGAATCTATTTTTTGAAATCAATAATTCTGCAGATTTAAAAAAAGCTAGTCTATACTTCCTATCAGGAACTTTGATTATTCCAGTATTATTTGAGATTATTCATTTTATCGAGTATATGATTGAAAGTATCCTCCCTAACAAATTGCAAACATATACATTCGATGGTATTATTGAGTATGTAGGATTTGGGATTATAGGTTTATTTATTTATGTAATGGGTGAAGTGATCGAAAAAGCTATTTCGATAAGAAATGAGAACGACCTAACTATATAATTATGAGAAATTTGAAAATACTTTTTGGCTTTACCATTTTTGTAATTATTGCCTTTATGATTCAAATTGCCACGATAACCTATTACTACTTTAGTGATTCTGTTGGGCCAAACTATCCGGACAGTGATCCTAAGCTTTGGTTTGTGCAGTTCCTTATGTCTGTGATATTTATTGGAGTCTGTTTTATCTCTAAAGGTTTACATAACACCATCCAGAAAGGGCCATTTGAAAAGACGTCAGGACTTAATTTGAAAATTGGCGGAATGCTTTTACTTATAATTGGAGTTATCTCGTTTGGTAACGATCTTTTATCTGCAAAACTGCCTCATGATGAAACTAATATGGCGCTATTAGTATTGGACATAATGTTAATGATCGTAGGTTTTGGTGCACTATTTACCGCTGATGTCTTAAAGTCTGGAATAATTCTTCAACAAGAAAACGACCTAACTATATAATTATGAAGATTCTAAAAATACTATTTGCTATTTCTATACTCACTTCAATTTACTGCATAGCTGATTTAATTTTTCTTGCTTTCTTTTTTGAAGAAATGAAAACCCTTTTGGGTAATGGTTTTACCTCTGATGATTCCTTTTGGTTTGATAGATCCATTGGATTTGTAAATTCGATAGGCGTTTTTAGTATTACCCTTGGATTATGGAACGCAATCAAAACTGGGCCATATGAGAAAAAGGCTTCTACATTTATTTATATCGGCGGAATACTATTTATACTGTCAAGTCTGATTTTAATTTGCTATGATTTGATCTCTGTGATCCATTTATCTAACCCTTATAGTTTTGCCAATCTGATGACAACAGATTTTATGTTACTTGTCTTAGGTATTGGAACCATTTTCACAGCAGATGTTTTGAAGAAAGGAATTGTTTTGAAACAGGACAATGATTTAACCATATGAAGAGGTACTTTCATTCTAGCATGTATTATTTAACGGCAGCATTTGTCATCTACTTTTGCTTCGAAATATATGATCTATTCACGTTGAAGCCAGGCATCATTGATTATTGGAAAGTTTCTACCGCACTCAGATACTCGATGTTTATTCTCATTTTGGGCTTATTTTTTAAGTTTATAAGTATTGCTAACAAAAACGACTTATTCTCAAAAAAAGCTTCAAGGATATGGAGTTATAAAGCAGCGGTTTTTGTAGTCGCAGCTATCCTAAGCTTTATAGAGGTGCGCTTTAATGATGGGAAAAGCGTAGAGTTTGCTAGCCTTGTTTTCCTTGGATCTTTTTGCCTAGCAATGGGCTCTATTTTTAAACAGGCTACATTGATGAAACAAGATTCCGACCTAACCATATAATATGCCCATCTACATCAATCTTGACGTAGTACTTGCCCAGAAAGGCATGCGCAGTAATGAGCTGGCAGATATTGTTGGGATCACTAATGCAAACCTTTCTATCCTCAAAACAGGCAAGGCAAAAGCGGTACGGTTCTCCACACTAGAAGCTATTTGTGAGGCGCTGGAGTGCCAGCCAGGCGATATATTGGAATACCGTAAAGATTGAATTGATGTCAAAATTGGTTCGCTTTTGCGAAAGCGAATAAAAATAAAAAAGCCTCGATCCATTGAATCGAAGCTTTTCAAATATTTTGATGAAGATGACTAGTCTGCTAAAACGATGGCTTTGTTGTCCTTCATTTCCAGCACACCACCCTTGATTTTGAAATCAGTGGTTCCGTTTCCTTTAGTGAATTTGTCAGCAACTGCTGGCTCGAGAGTTACGCTACCGTACATCTTAACCGTCCCATTTGACAGCAAAGAAACAATAGACGCGTGATTATCCAACATCTGAAAATCCCCATCCATTCCCGGAACGGAAACCGATGTTACCTCACCGCTATACAAAGTCTCCTCTGGAGTTACAATTTCTAAATACATCTTTTCAAGTTATGAGTTATAAGTTCAGAGTTCAGAGTCGCTCATAACTCATAACTCTGAACTCATAACTTGTTTATGCTTCTACCATCATTTTCTCACCTGCCTCAATAACTTCCTCGATCGTTCCTTTCAAGTTAAAGGCACTTTCTGGAAGTTTGTCCAGTTCACCATCCATGATCATGTTGAATCCTTTGATGGTATCCTTGATGTCTACAAGAACTCCTTTAAGTCCTGTAAACTGCTCTGCAACGTGGAAAGGTTGAGAAAGGAAACGTTGTACTTTACGAGCACGGTAAACAGCACGTTTATCGTCTTCAGAAAGTTCTTCCATTCCTAGAATGGCAATAATATCTTGTAATTCCTTATAACGTTGCAACAACTCTTTAACGCGTTGTGCACAATCGTAATGTTCTTTACCTAGAATGTCTGCTGTAAGAATACGAGACGTAGAATCCAAAGGGTCTACCGCTGGGTAAATACCTAGCTCTGCAATCTTACGAGACAATACGGTTGTAGCATCCAAGTGGGCAAATGTTGTTGCCGGTGCTGGATCTGTCAAGTCATCTGCAGGTACGTAAACCGCTTGTACAGATGTAATAGATCCCTTTTTAGTGGATGTGATACGTTCTTGCATCGCACCCATTTCCGTCGCTAGCGTTGGTTGGTAACCTACCGCAGATGGCATACGTCCTAGAAGTGCAGACACCTCAGAACCTGCTTGTGTAAAGCGGAAGATGTTGTCAACGAAGAAAAGTACATCCTTCCCTTGACCATCAGCTCCACCATCACGGAAGTATTCTGCAATCGTCAAACCAGAAAGCGCCACACGAGCACGTGCTCCTGGTGGCTCATTCATTTGTCCAAAAACGAAGGTCGCTTTTGACTCCTTCATTACTTCTTTATCGACTGACTTCAAATCCCAGCCGCCTTCTTCCATGGAGTGCATAAATGCATCCCCATATTTTATAATTCCTGATTCCAACATCTCACGTAGAAGGTCATTCCCCTCACGTGTGCGCTCACCAACTCCCGCAAAAACGGAAAGTCCACCGTGACCCTTTGCAATGTTGTTGATCAATTCTTGAATCAATACTGTTTTTCCTACTCCAGCACCACCGAACAAGCCGATTTTACCACCCTTTGCATAAGGCTCGATCAAATCAATAACCTTGATACCAGTAAAAAGAACTTCCGTAGATGTAGAAAGGTCTTCAAATGCAGGTGCAGATCTGTGAATGGAAAGTCCATTCTCACCCGTTTTAGGAAGATTTCCTAAACCGTCGATCGCATCACCGATAACATTAAACAAACGACCATAAACGTCATCGCCTATAGGCATCTTGATAGGGTTTCCTGTGGCTACTACCGCAGTTCCTCTACTCAATCCATCTGTGGAATCCATAGAAATGGTACGTACCGTACTTTCTCCTATGTGCGATTGCACTTCAAGAACCAGCTTATTTCCCTTCAATTCAATTTCTAGTGAATCGTAAATGTTGGGAAGTACGCCTTGCGTGCTATCAAATTTAACGTCAACCACCGGGCCGATGATTTGTGAAACCTTACCTGTAATCTGAGACATTCTCTACAATTTTAAAACTTAAAAAAATTTGGCTCAAAAAAGCCTTTTTTCAGTGGCGCAAAGATACTGTATTCACTTTTATTTAAATAAGTGATTTTTTACTTTTTTCTGTATCTGAAACTTGCATTGGAATAGAGGTGAGCTCGCTTTCGCGAAAGCGGAAAAATAAAAAGCCTCATTGCAAGAATAAGGCTTTGAACTTTTTACACGATTTTGATTCTACTCTACGGTAACTGACTTGGCCAAATTACGCGGTTGGTCGACATTTCTGTCCAGCGCGATCGCAATGTGATAGGACAGCAACTGCAATGGGATCGTTGTCAATAATGGGGTAAGGCACTCCAACGTATCAGGCACCTCAATCACGTGATCTGCAAGGGCGCGCACATCCACATCACCTTCTGTCACTATACCGATGATCTTGCCCTCGCGGGCTTTGATTTCTTGGATATTGCTTACTACTTTCTCATAATGTCCTTTCTTAGTGGCAATGACCACCACCGGCATTTGGGAATCGATGAGCGCGATGGGTCCGTGCTTCATTTCGGCAGCAGGATAACCTTCTGCATGGATGTAACTAATTTCCTTAAGTTTTAAGGCTCCTTCCAGAGCTACAGGGAAATTGAAACCACGACCTAGATATAAACAATTTTTGGCGTCCTTATATACGTGCGCCACCTGCTCAATAAGATCGTTGGATTCCAATGCTTTTTTAACCTTATTGGGAATACTCTCCAGTTCGATCAAATAATTATGGAATTCACTGGTAGAAATTTTACCTTTCTTTTTTGCAAGTTGCAATGCGATCAACGTCAAAACTGTGATTTGAGTAGTGAATGCCTTAGTAGAGGCCACCCCTATTTCTGGTCCTGCATGCGTGTATGCACCAGCATGGGCTTCACGGGAAATAGAACTTCCCACCACATTACAAACGCCAAAAACAAACGCGCCATTTTCCTTAGCCAGTTTTATGGCGGCCATGGTATCTGCGGTCTCTCCACTTTGGGAAATAGCAATCAAGATATCATCTTTATCTATAATTGGATTGCGGTATCTGAACTCAGATGCGTATTCTACCTCTACCGGAACTCTAGCAAGTTCTTCAAAAATATATTCTGCAACAAGACCCGCATGCCAGCTTGTCCCACAAGCAACGATAAGAATTCGCTTTGCATTGACGAACTTATCGATATGCTCGTCGATACCTGCCATTTTAATCAAGCCTTGGTCAGGCAACATGCGTCCCCTGAAGGTGTCTCGAATCGCTTGTGGCTGTTCGTAAATTTCCTTCAACATAAAGTGATCGTAACCGCCCTTTTCAATCTCTTCCAGATTCATTTGAAGTTCCTGGATATAAGGATCTACCAGAGAATCATCATGAATCTTACGAATCTTGATCTCTTTGTTTAAACGGATTACCGCCATTTCTCCGTCTTCTAAGTAAATGGCGTTTTTAGTAAATTGTAAGAATGGACTGGCATCTGAAGCAATAAAAAACTCATCCTCACCAATACCTATTGCTAGTGGGGAACCCAATCTTGCTACAACGATCTCATTGGGTTTGTTCTTGTCAAAAACAGCAATCGCGTAGGCGCCTATAGTTTGATTGAGCGCTATTTGCACTGCTTTACCCAACTTTACGTTTTCCTGAATTTGCACATCTTCAATGAGATTAACAAGTACCTCTGTATCTGTATCTGATTTGAAAGTATACCCGCGCTTTGTTAGTTCCTGCTTCAAAGGCTCATAATTCTCAATGATACCATTGTGAATAATTACAAGATTGCCCTTGTTGGAATAATGCGGGTGTGAGTTTATATCATTGGGAACGCCATGCGTAGCCCATCTGGTATGACCTATCCCAATGTTACCCGTAATGGTGATTTCATTTTCCATTTTGGTTTCTAGATCTGCGACCTTTCCTTTGGTCTTGCAAACTTTGAGATCATCGCCGTCGTACAGAGCAATTCCTGCACTGTCATAACCACGGTATTCCAATCTCTTTAAACCATTAAGTATTATAGGGTAAGCATCACGTTTACCTATGTATCCTACAATTCCACACATAATAAATTTTGTTAGTTAGTTTCTGTATAAAACACTTTTAATTTCAAACGCTTATCGAGTTCCTCAGACAAGTTACCGTGAAGAACGGTTCCTTCATGAGATATAGCCGAACTCCTCGGAATTGAGCCGATACTTAAGGGTTGCGTCTGATTTTTAACTTTAGAGAAACCAACTACTGCTACATTCTGGGATACCACAAGAGCGAGTCGATTGTTCTCTCTATCTCCTGATAGGATTTGAGCTATATGGTCAGTCAATCTAATTTTATACTTAAGTCCATTACCGCTAACTCTTTCCAACCTTCCTAAATGGTTTAAGTTTTGGGTGGGTGCCCCATTAGAGGTTATTTCAAAATCTGCAAGAAATCCATTTGTAACAAAATCATAGATAACAATGCGCTCAGGCTCTGAGCTTCCGCCAGTCACGATGCTTTGATCCACATAAAACTCAAGGTTTGCTTCATTTACAAGAACATTTTTTGCCCGAAGTTCTGTCAATGCATCTGCCTCACCATCATTATCTTGATCCGGGCCAAATAGATCTATAAATGCCATTGCTCCAGGCCCTCCTTTCAAATATAATCTGTCTGATCCATTTTCAGCATCAAAGGAATTAGCGATTGAGGTTTGAATGGGTTGCGGAATACTGGATTCGGTAAGAACTGCTTGGGTACCTGCTATATTGATTTTAAAGGAGGAATCAATATTAAAAAAGTCATCTGTTTGACCATTTCCATTAAAGTCGCTGATATCTAAAATATCCGAATTATAGTACAGTGTTATGGACGCCTCGTTCATATTGAGATAAGTCAGCACACCACCATTCAATGGGTTTTCCACTGTAAAATACAAACCTCTTAGATAATTTTGAAAATTACTATCACTCGACAACTGTGATGCCCCTGAAGGTAAATTGAAAATTTTCTGCCTCCAATATTCTAGATCCAACTTTTGACGCAGTCTTGGGGTCAGTCTTTCAGTGACGTTCTTGACATTCATATCGTCAAGTACCGTCAGTTTTATTTCCTTCTCATCTGGATTAAAACGTATCAATAATGGGTTAGCCCCATTATTTTCATTTAATGGCTTTATTTCTTCGCCAGCATTTGAGGCGATGACATTTCCAAAATCCGAATAATATACAGCTGCCTCATCTACGTTATTTGGATCAAAATTGCTTAAAAAATATCTGTTTTCAAAAATTTTGATGTCCACTTTTCCATTCCCATAAATGGAATCAAGTGAGTAAGTAGTGTCATCTCCCTCCCGACTCTCCACGGTAGAAAAATAGGGGATATTCAACACCACACTATCTAACCTCCTATTCATTCCAAAGTCTACTCCGGCAGTACCCAAACTTACTTGGGATACAAATTCATATTTTGTTTCCCCATATACAGGATCCGTATAAGTACCTATTTGAATTGAAGGAAAGTTATTTGTCTGTACTGGATTCAATGGTGCGCTAAAAGCTTTAGCTTCAAAATCCTGCTCAATAATCGTATTGTCTATATCGATTCCTAAAAACTCACCCCCTAATTCCGTTGGGTCTGTATCACAACTAATTAGAACAAAAACGATGGCTATCACCATCGTTCCATACTTTAATAAATTCTTCATCACTATGCTTCTTCTTTTTCGTTAAGGATCTTGGCAAGGTAAAAGTCCTCATAGGCATCTGCAAAATCTTCTGGGGATTGATAGTCCAAAATAGGCTTATCCTGACCATCAATAAAACTTTCCAATTCTGGATCTAGAGTCTCACTACCTTTAATGATTCCATCACTATAGACTACAGCACTCTTCATAAGGTTTAAATAGGATGGCTCTTTAAAGGAGCTTATCACACTATCGTCCAATGCGTCAAACTGTAGTTTCTCATACATTTCCTCATCTAACGTTCCTTCAAAGGATTGATTGTAGACAGAGGTGATAATCTTGCTTTCTTGAAATAATGGGTCTGTCCCATAATAGTTACGTAGGTACAAAGGCAATAAGCTAGCCAACCAGCCGTGAACATGAATAATATCTGGAGCCCAGTTTAATTTCTTCACTGTTTCAATCACACCTTTTGCAAAAAATATGGCCCGCTCGTCATTATCGTCAAACATGTTGCCGTTCTCATCTGTCAGGGTAGCCTTGCGTTTGAAATAGTCTTCATTATCGATAAAATAGACCTGCATTCTTTCCTTAGGGATAGAAGCTACCTTAATGATTAGTGGCATGTCTAGGTCATTGATGACCATATTCATTCCACTCAATCGTATAACTTCATGCAGTTGATGGCGACGTTCATTGATGTTCCCAAAACGAGGCATAAATATGCGTATTTGTCCCCCACGGTCATTGACCATTTTGGGAGCAAAGTAAGACATGGAGGATGCTTCGGTTTCGGGTAGGTAGGGAATAACTTCTGAGGATACGTACAATACTCTTTTTTCCTTCATAAATCGATTTTTGTCGCCTTTCTTCTAGCAGGATGCAAAAATACACATTTTCTTGCACATTCACTTGTAAACCTTATGTTTGTAGGCTTTTTACCCAATTGCCCAATGGTGTTTGATTCCCACGAAAAAGTAAGAGACTTCCTTGAAAATGAAATTGATGCGTCAGCGACCATTGGTTTTGTACCCACCATGGGTGCATTGCATGAAGGTCATATTGCTCTGATGAATCAGGCTCTAGCCGACAATGATTTTCTCGTGGTTTCCATTTTTGTAAACCCAACCCAATTCAACAATCTGGAAGATCTGGAAAAATATCCACGTATTCTCGAGCAGGACCACCAGTTAATGCAATCCAGGCTTGACGCCAGCAAATTCTTGATCTACGCTCCTACCGTACAGGACGTTTATGGTGCACATACCGCTTCAAAATCCTATGATTTTGATGGATTGGAACACGTCATGGAAGGCGCACAGCGCCCTGGCCACTTTAACGGCGTGGGTACGATACTTGAATTTTTATTCAAGGTGGTGCAACCGGACAGGGCCTATTTTGGGGAAAAGGATTTCCAGCAGCTACAAATTATCAAAAACCTGGTTCACCAACTGGGTCTTGACCTACAAATTATAGGCTGCCCCATTCACCGGGAAAAAAGCGGTCTGGCCATGAGCTCTAGAAACGGGCGCCTGACCCAAAAGGGCTTTGAAAAGTCAGCATTGATCTACAAAGTACTTCAAAATGCTCCGTCCTATTTTCAAGACCATAGCATCCAGCAAACGATCGATAAGATAACGGAGGAAATAAAAGCCATACCAGAATTCACCTTGGAATATTTTGCCATTGCAGACGAGCAGTCACTCCTTCCTGTGACCCTCAAAGAGGCAGGGAAAAATTATCGTGGCTTTATCGTGGTACACCATGAAGGCGTGCGATTGATCGACAATATTCCCTTGTCCTAAGAGTTCTGTATCATATTCACAAATTGTATCTTTGCCACATGTTAATCACCGTAGTAAAATCCAAGATTCACCGCGTTAAGGTAACTGGAGCAGACCTCAACTATATAGGCAGTATCACCATAGATCAAGATCTCATGGACGGTGCTAATATTGTAGAAGGAGAAAAGGTACAGATCGTCAATAACAATAATGGTAATCGCCTGGAAACCTATGCGATTCCCGGCCCGCGAGGCAGTGGTGAGATCACGCTCAACGGTGCTGCAGCCAGACTGGTCGCCGTGGGCGATGTGCTTATTTTGATCTGTTATGCACAGATGACCGTGGAAGAAGCCCGTGACTTCAAACCCAGCTTGCTTTTCCCTAACGAGAAGGACAATACACTTACCTAAGGCTTGAAAAAAGCACTCATAAAGACACTCAAAGTACTGCTGCCACTTTTGTTGGGAGCATTCCTTATTTATCTTTCCTACCGGCAGTTCACCCCAGCCCAGCTGGAAGAAATTAAATCCTACCTGCGCGAGGCAGATTATTCCTATATCGCTTTGGGATTGTTCTTTGCGATGTTGAGCCATCTTTCCCGTGCCTGGCGGTGGAATTACATGCTATCGGCACTAGGCAAGAAACCGGCTTTTTTAAACAACATTATCGCCATAGGCAGCGGTTATGCTATGAATCTCATTATCCCGCGCAGTGGAGAGGTTACCCGTGCCGTGATCGTCAACCGTACAGACGATGTTCCCGTGGATCAAGGTCTCGGGACCATCATTGCAGAGCGTGTACTGGATTTCATTCTACTGCTGGCGATCACAGCCACCGCACTTTTAACTGCAGGTAGCGAGATCCTTGACTTTTTTAAGGCTGGTATGGATTCCGCTTTCGCGAAAGCGAACCCCCTTAAAATCGTGGCCTACCTCTTGGTTTTTGTTATCCTCATCCTCATGGGGGTGTTCCTCCTTAAAAAGCTGAAGCTGATGCAAAAGGTGCGCAGTTTTCTAGCGGGCATCAAGGATGGTTTTACCACTATCTGGACCATGCAACATAAATGGTGGTACCTGGCGCATACTTTTTTCATCTGGGGCATGTACCTAGCGATGTTCTACATCTGCATCTTTGCGATACCAGACACAGACTCCATGCCGCTAAGCGCGGTACTATGTGCGTTTGTGGCAGGAAGTTTTGCGGTGGCATTTACAAACGGTGGCTTTGGTGCCTATCCTTATTTGATTAGCCAGGTGCTCCTCCTTTTTGGGTATGGAGCAGTTGTAGGAACAGCTTTTGGGTGGATCATCTGGCTATCGCAGACGGCGCTGGTCATCGTTTTTGGGCTTATCTGTTTTCTGTTATTTTCCATCAGGAAATAAGCCCATGCCTCACCCTTCCCAATGGGAAGGAACTTGTTATATTCCATGAAAAGCATAATAGTATTTCAAGAATAATAATTCGGCAATCACAATTTCCGAAGGAAATTAATAATTGCCAATTGGTAATCTTGGTATGGGATAACACTGCTATTTTGATGCCTACATTTTAACTTTGCGCAAGCAACTATATTTATCTTTCCAAAAAATCAACATGGCCAAAGTCAAAACCACCTTTTTCTGTCAAAATTGCGGCGCCCAACACGCGCGCTGGCAAGGTCAGTGTACTACCTGCAAGGAATGGAACACGCTGGTAGAAGAGGTAGTGGAAAAATCCACAAAAACCGACTGGACGCAAAGTGTTGAAGAAAGTTCGCTTTCGCGAAAGCGAACCCAAACACCACAACGCATCTCTCAAATTGATGCCACCGAAAGTCCCAGAATGGACACCACAAATGCGGAGTTTAACCGGGTATTGGGCGGTGGTTTAGTACCTGGATCAGTCACGTTATTGGGTGGCGAGCCAGGAATCGGGAAATCGACTTTGCTACTGCAATTATGCCTCAACTTGCCGTTCAAAACACTTTATGTTTCTGGCGAGGAAAGCGCACAGCAGATCAAAATGCGCGCAGAGCGCATCAAGAAAGGTGCCGACAACTGCTACATCCTCACCGAAACCAAGACCCAAAATATTTTCCGTCAAATAGGCGAGAACCAACCGCAAGCATTAATCATCGACTCGATCCAGACCCTGCAGACGGATCATATCGAGAGCACCGCTGGCAGCGTTTCCCAGATACGGGAATGTACCAGCGAGCTTATCAAATTTGCTAAGGAAACCAATACGCCGGTCGTTTTGATTGGACATATTACTAAGGACGGGAACATCGCTGGCCCTAAGGTTCTCGAGCACATGGTCGACACCGTTCTCCAGTTTGAGGGCGATAGAAACCATACCTACAGGATCCTGCGTGCCCTTAAAAACCGATTCGGTTCTACGCACGAGATCGGGATTTATGAAATGTTGGGTTATGGGTTGCGCGAGGTTACCAACCCTAGTGAGTTGCTCATTTCCCAGCGAGGCACCAGCTTGAGTGGTACGGCGATCGCCGCCACTATGGAGGGAATGCGACCGTTGATTATTGAAGTACAAGCGCTGGTAAGCACCGCGGTTTATGGAACGCCGCAGCGCAGTGCGACTGGTTATAATTTAAAGCGACTCAATATGATTCTGGCAGTTTTAGAAAAACGCGCAGGTTTCAAGTTGGGTCAAAAAGACGTTTTTCTCAACATTACGGGCGGCATCAACGTGGACGACCCGGCTATAGATCTTGCGGTTGTCGTGGCAATCTTATCCTCTAATTTTGATATCGAGATTTCCTCCCAACATTGTTTTAGTGCAGAGGTAGGTCTGGGCGGAGAGATACGCCCTGTAAGCCGTATGGAACAACGCGTCAACGAGGCTGAAAAACTGGGCTTTGAAAAGATATTTATTGCGCCCTCTAAAACAACACTAAAAAACAAAGGAATCCAAGTTCACAGCGTTTCCAAAATTGAAGAATTGGTTAAATCACTATTTGCCTAAATCATGAAAAATATACTCCTTTTTATCTTTCTACTGCTTCTTATTTCCTGCAAACAAGAACCTAAAAAACCATTGAGATATGCAGATGTGGATACCTCATCGAACAGCATCGTTCATTTAACGGATGCAGAGGATACCTATTATTCTCTAGAAAATATCCTTGCTGCAAACAAGGGAAAGGTGATTTACCTCAACTTTTTTAACAGCTTGACAGCTAGTGATTTATTAAAAGCTACAGAAAACCTAGAAAACAAGTTTGACTCAGAGCAGTTTACCGTCATTAATATAAGTACTGATACAGCCATTTTGCCTTTTGAAGAACACCTAAAAATAACCACTCTAGAGCATAATTACCTTGCCCGTAACTTTCCCGGTGCAGATTTTTACGCGCTTCAAGATTTCCGATCCATTCCACAATATATGATTTACAACAAATCTGGAGAATTGATGGATAACCATGCTTTGTTTCCAAATGATCCTAACCTGGAGCCTACCTTGCACGCACTCATCAACCAGCAATAGGTTGTGCGGTTCCTGCGCAGAAATATCATTCCTGTTTTCCTGATTTTGGCAATTGCGGGAGCAGTGCTTGCCTATTTCTACAAACCCGCCTATTTTGATTTTATCGTCCAGCCATCAGTGCGGCGTGTTTATGAACGAGGTTTAGAGAAAATTCCAGGACAATTGGAGCGATGGAATAAATTAAAGCAATTGGCGCTTCGGGACAGTGTGGAAGCCAGCGATTCCTTTAGCGAGAAAATCTTGACTTCATCAAATTATCCCTTTAGCGCGGGTTATGTGGTGGATATCGCTCAAGGCGAAAATTTATTCGCCACCATACGTACAGACACCCTTTCATCATCGTGGATCCTGGAGGCATACACGACAAACGGCGATCTGTTGCAAACCGCCGAAGCCACGGACTCCATTTTGACCTTACGAATAAGCAATGGGAAGCAGCAACGGTTGAAGATCCTGGTTCAATCATTTCTTGAACACAATGACACCACAGATCTTAAGATCTACAAACAGCCAGTTCTGGCCTTTCCGGTAGCTGGAAAAGGCAATAGTGCCGTAAAGTCATTTTGGGGTGTAGCTCGTGATGGTGGCCGCAGGTCCCATGAAGGCAATGATATTTTTGCAGAACGTGGGCATCCAGTCGTTGCGGCTGCAGATGGCAGGATAAGTTCAGTTCGGGATCGAGGTCTGGGCGGCAAGCAAATCTGGTTGTGGGATGGGTCGACCTCATCCAGTCATTATTATGCGCATCTGGATTCACAACTGGTCACATCTGGGCAACGTGTATCTCGTGGTGATACCATCGGGTTAGTGGGCAATACAGGCAATGCAGTGACAACCGCCCCACACTTGCATTTTGGGATCTATAAAGCTGGCGGTGCAGTTGATCCCAAATCGTACATCTGGCAAGTTTCTGTTCCAGTAAACAGCTCTATTCTTCCCTTGAAAAACCGTGTCGTTGGAGTCGGCTCTGAAGCCTATTTGAGGCAACAGCCCGATGCTAGCGCCGCTTTACTGCGCAGTATTCAGAACGATACGTTAATTATATTAGGAAATAGTAAGGATTGGTATCATGTACGCACTGCCGATAGTCTGGCAGGTTTTTCACATAAGTCTGTGGTCAAACAAGTTGAGGGTTTATAGAAATAATTCACGCTTGTATTCTGGCGAAATAATCTTATAAGATTTTAAATTACGATTGCCTAAGTTTATTTTTATTCCCTTTTGATAAAAAGTTTCCTTCTCAGTTTGATGCCTCTCATGATCCCCTTCACATTCTTCAATTTCTTTGGTATAGATAATTCTCCCAGTAGAAATATTGAAATCAAAGTTTTCCCAAAATTCACATATTCTAAAGCTGTGGCTCTCATGCCCAATTAACTGGAACTCATTATTCTGAAATCTATACTTGTCCCTATAAGACCATTTCCAGCTGCTTCCACCATAAAAACTTATAAGTAATATTCCGTTCTTTATTTCAATCTCCTGAAACGGATCACCCATCATTCCACCTTCTTCACTATTTAAAATAGCGTTTTTAGAGCTTTTCCACTCTTCCCAACTATTGTTTCGAAATTTTGAAATTCGGATTTCTCTAACTGTTCCATATTCGGTAGTTTCTGAGGTATTTATCACCTCAACCTTTTCATTTATACCATCATTGTCCAAATCACCTGTTTTTTGCATCAAGATGTCAGCATTTTTTGTCAAAACAGTATCCTGTCCAAAAAACATGTTGCCTATTAAAATAAAAACTACCGGAATAAATTTTTTCATAGCTAATTATTCCACCTCAACCATCACGGGACAATGATCGCTATGCACAGCACTACTTAAAATCACAGATCTCTTTACCTTATCCACCAATTGTGGCGTGACTAGATGGTAATCGAGTCTCCAGCCCTTATTACGGGCTCGGGATCCACCACGGTAGCTCCACCAGGTGTATTGGTCAGCCTCGTCACTAAACAGGCGGAAGGTATCCACAAAACCACTTCCCACCAGTCGATCAAACCATTCGCGTTCTTCAGGCAGGAAGCCAGAGGTGTTTTTCAATCTGACCGGATCGTGAATGTCAATGGCTTTATGGCAAATGTTGTAATCCCCACAAACTAGTAAGTTTGGGATCTCTTTTCGTAGGTCGGTAATATAATCGAGAAACTCCTCCATGTAGTTGAACTTAAAGCTCAATCGGGCATCGTTCGTTCCACTAGGTAAATACATGCTCATGACAGAAAGGCCATCAAAGTCTGCTCGCAGGTTGCGACCTTCATTGTCCATGCTTTCTATTCCTGTACCATATTCAACATGGTTGGGTTTGATCTTAGAGATGATCGCTGTTCCTGAATAGCCTTTTTTCTGGGCGCTGTAATAATATTGATACTCGTAACCAGCATCGGTAAAAGCTTGGGTGTCGACCTGGTCCTCGATCGCCTTGATTTCCTGTAGGCATAACACGTCAGGGTCTGCTGCGGTAAGCCATTCTATAAAGTCCTTCTTCATGGCAGCACGTATGCCGTTGACGTTGTAGGATATGATTTTCATTATTTTGGTTTGTTGTTGTGGTGATGTAATTAAGGTTTATCCAAGACAGCTTTAAAAAAACCAGTCTTAAGCTATTAAATTAATGGGTAAAGTGATCTTAACTTCCCGCCTTTAATCACTATTTCAATTTCTATGTTATTTGAGGTTTTAGCTTTGAATTTTCCATCATTGAAGTTCTCTGTTTTTAATTGATCTAAAGCGAATTTACATTCCATAAGTAGAGTCGATAAATTCCAATGCTTTGGGAAAAAGGTACTTGATGATCTTTTTTCTATCCATTTGGATTTTTTTAAATCATAAAACTCAAATCTTGCTCTGAATACATTGGTTATTAAATTCGTTTCAAGTATCTCTAATAATCGCACTCTATCTGGATCATAAAAATGAATTCCCGTCAAATTTCCGTTTTTTATTCTTCCAATAGTAGAGTGAATTACTGCATCTATTGATTCTTCTTTAAATTCAGTGCCGCTTGGAACTAATACAGCTTTAGAAGCCGTGAAAATATTTTTTTCGAGAACAATTTGTTGCGCTCTTTTAAGGTTGCTTTTTTTGAGAGAATCATAGATGGGCGAATATTTTTTGATTGCCCTTAAAGATTTATATGGCCCATTTCCATCTGTCAGTTTAAAATCAAATTGGCTCGGTACTCGTAGAATGTGGGTACCTGTTTTGAGCTTCTGTTTATCTGTAGAAGATCCATTTTCAAGTACATAATAAACGTATTCCATATTCACGACAAACTCATACTACTAGCTGACAGTTACTCCTTATACATCCCAACCATCAAATCACCCTTGTCATTCATCATCGCGCGATACATGCCTGGAGTGTTGAAATCCATGGAGATATTGCCGTAGTGATCTAATGCGACTACACCACCGGTACCGCCTAGTTTGACTAATTTATCCTGGATGACTTTATTCGTTGCTTCTTTCAAGGTCAACCCACTGTATTCCATAAGTGCGCTGATGTCATAAGCTACTTGTGCTCTGATAAAGTACTCGCCGTGTCCTGTGCTGCTCACACCGCAAGTGGCATTGTTTGCATACGTTCCACTACCTATAATGGGCGCATCACCTATGCGGCCGTATTTTTTATTGGTCATTCCACCTGTGCTGGTTCCTGCGGCGATGTTTCCGTTTTTGTCTAGAGCAACGCAACCTACAGTTCCATATTTAGAATCGTTGAAAAAGGGGTCTTTAAGTTCCAGTTTGCGCAATGCGGTTGTTTTTGGCTCGTTGGCCCTCTTTTCTGCTTCCATTTCTGCTTCTTTTTCCAGCACTCGCTGCAAGCCATTGAAACGATTTTCTGTATAAAAATAACTGTTGGATACGATCTCGATGTTTGGATCTTGTAACGCTTTCGCGAAAGCGTCTGCCCCATCCCCACTCAACAAAACATGTTCTGAGTCAGTCATCACCTTACGCGCAAGCGATATGGGGTTTTTTACCGTAGTGACACCAGCCACCGCTCCTGCATTGAGGGTCTCGCCATCCATAAAGCTGGCATCCAGCGAATTGATACCGTCGTGCGTAAACACAGCGCCTTTACCGCTATTGAACAAAGGAGAGTCTTCCATCACACGTATGGTTGCCTCTACCGCATCCATGCTGCTACCGCCGTTCTTGAGAATGTCGTGCCCTGTTTTTATGGCCTCGGTAAGCTTATCGTTATATTCCTTCTCTAACTCTGGCGTCATGTTTTCTTTGAGAATGGTTCCCGCACCGCCATGAATGACGATTGCAAATTCGCTGGTTTGTTGTGGCTCGTCAGCGATGGGAGTTTCGGTCATTTCAGCCTTTTTATCCTGACAGGAAATCATCAACAGTAATGCCGCTAGAAATAGAATTTTTTTCATGATAAGTGTATTTGATCACAATTTACACAATTTAGCCCAAGCGACGAACTGCTTTTATGGATAGGTTGACACATATTTCCTACCTTTAAAATAAAAATTGACATGTCTATAAAAGCTCCTTTCAACTTAAATAAATGGATCGAGGAAAACCGTGATAGCTTGAAACCTCCTGTAGGGAACAAGAATCTCTACAAGGATGCTGGCGACTATATCGTGATGATCGTGGCGGGACCTAATGCACGCAAAGATTACCATTATAATGAAACAGAGGAATTATTCTATCAATTAGAAGGAACTATTGAAATACACGTGCAGGACAATGGAGAAAAACGCACTATGAAACTAGGTCCTGGCGATATGTACCTACACCCAGGTAAAGTACCTCACTCGCCCGTGCGTCACAAGGACTCCATAGGTCTAGTCATTGAGCGCAAGCGTGTGAGTGAAGATGCGGTGGATGGCCTTTTATGGTATTGCGACAACTGCAATAACAAATTGCACGAGACCTACTTCAAGCTCAACGATATAGAGGCCGATTTCCTGCCACGGTTTAAGGAATTCTATGCGAGTGAAGAAATGCGCACCTGCAACGTGTGCGGTACGACCATGGAGACAGACGATCGATTTACCGTCTAAAAAAATCCCCAAATTTGAACAAGTCAAATTTGGGGATGCATTAGATCTAGGGAAATCTAATTATTTTTTAGGCAGTAATACCTTGTCGATGACGTGAATCACACCATTGGACTGGTTGACGTCTGCAATAGTTACCAGTGCATTTTTACCGTTCTCATCTTCTATGTAAACATCGCCGTCCTCTGTATAGAACGTCAATACCCCACCTGATATGGTGGTGACTTTTGCTCTACCGTTATTTTTTGCGATCAACTCAAGTGCATCTGCAGCGGTTACTTTTCCTGCAATGACATGGTAGGTAAGAATTCCTGTTAATGCTTCCTTGTTTTCTGGTTTCAATAATGTTTCAACAGTTCCGTCTGGAAGTGATCCAAAGGCATTATTGGTGGGTGCAAAAACAGTAAAAGGCCCTTTTCCAGAAAGTGTTTCTACCAGTCCTGCCGCTTTCACGGCTGCCACTAGTGTGGTATGCGCTTTTGAGTTTACCGCATTCTCTATGATGTTTTTTGAGGGATACATCTCTGCACCACCTACCATCACTGTTTTATGTTCCATGGATTTATCCATAGTATCTTGTGCGAACGTGCTTTTTCCAACGAACAGGGCCGTTGCTATAAAAGCGACACTTAAAATTCTTGTTTTGATCATTGCAAATAGTTTTAGTTAGTAATTATAAGTGTGGTGTATTTACTCTATTAGTGTGGTTATGGATTTTTACCTAACCTACTTTAACTTAAGTTTAACTAGATGGATGGCTGATTATGTGAGTTTGGGAAGAAAAACTAGTCCAATAATACTCCTTGCAGCTCCATTACCGGCAAATCCTGCAGATTGGATTCCGTTATCGAGTTAGGAAGAGCCATAAAGGTTTTGTCGTAGAGTGTAGTTCCCTGAAAATAGGTAAGTACAAATTCATTCAGGAACGGAAATACGTTTTCCATAATCAACTCTACTTTTATGGAGCTTTTTGCAGGAACCACTTTAAACGCATGGCGGAAGGTGGAGGTCTTGCGGCCATCGCGATGCTTACCGCGGCTCATGATCATGACAGATTCTAAAGCTTCCAGCGAATCATTGATCAAATAAATGATCCAATCCTGAGAAGAGAAATCATCTGTCCATTCTTTGATCACGGCGAGATGCACATCTTTGACAACCGGTATGATGATGTCTTTTTTCAATTTTTCACCTTGATATAGATCCACAATCCTAAAGCCGCTAAAAGCCCAATTCCCGTTAGTGCAACGCCAAAAACAAATTCCAGAAGTTCGCCTACAATCGAGATGATCCCTGCAATGATTAAGACGATGAAGATGACAAATGCCCAAAGGTATTTCATGATGTTTTTATTTTAGTGGTGATCTTATCTATAAGTTCAGTGGTGGACTTGATCTGGTTCATTTCGGTAGCACTCATGAAGGTTTCTAATCCGTTTTCACTGGCCGTCAAGATGACCGGATAGTCATATTTAGGGAGCCACTTTGATTTATACTGTTTCTCAAACTCGTCGATGTGCAGGAACTCTAGTTTGTGTACCTTGTTTGTGATTAGTTCGCTTTCGCGAAAGCGAATCCATTCTTCATTCTCCTTAAAAACACCATAGGTTAAATCGCAGAGGCGGCACTGGTACGTGGACGGACTCACAATCTTGTGCGCCATATCCATGTATGCGTTGATCTTCCCAGAGTTGGCATTATACACAAAAATGAGTTTGTCGATCGCCATTATAATGCGTTTGAAAATTGCTTTAGAAAGCGCACATCGTTCTCAAAGAACATGCGTATGTCGCCTATCTGATATAATAACATCGCAATGCGCTCGATGCCCATCCCAAAGGCAAAACCGCTGTATTCCTCTGGATCGATGCCACAGTTGGTCAAAACGGCAGGATCCACCATACCACAGCCCATGATCTCGAGCCAGCCAGTACCTTTGGTAATGCGGTAATCGGTTTCGGTTTCTAGTCCCCAGTAAATGTCCACCTCAGCACTGGGTTCTGTAAACGGGAAGTAGGAAGGTCGCAACCGAATCTTTGACTTCCCAAACATCTCTTGTGTGAAATACAACAAGGTTTGTTTCAAATCTGCAAAACTCACATCCTTGTCTATGTACAAACCTTCTACCTGATGGAAAATGCAATGTGATCGTGCACTGATGGCTTCGTTCCTAAAGACACGGCCTGGAGAAATCGTTCTTATGGGCGGTTTGTTGTTTTCCATGTACCGCACCTGTACACTGGAAGTGTGGGTACGTAGGAGAACGTCTGACGGGTCTGTCTGGATAAAAAAGGTGTCCTGCATATCGCGAGCGGGATGATGCTCTGGCAGGTTAAGCGCTGTAAAGTTGTGCCAGTCGTCCTCGATCTCTGGGCCTTCACTCACGTTGAATCCTATGCGGGAAAAGACTTCTATAATTTGGTTTTTGACCAATGAAATAGGGTGTCTTGCTCCTATGTTCATAGGATAACCGGTCCTTGTGAGATCGCCCAAAATGCCTGCTTCTTCCTGCTTTGATTCCAGTTGTTCCTTTAACTGCTGCACCTTGTCCGTAGCCAGTTGTTTCAACTCATTGATGGCCTGGCCGAATTCCTTTTTCTGGTCATTGGGCACTTCTTTGAAAGCTGCAAAAAGCTCCTTGAGCAACCCCTTAGTTCCCAAATATTCAATGCGAAATTTCTCCACAGCCTCAACGGAGTCTGCTTTGAAAACTTTTACGTTAGCTATATGTTCCTTGACCTTCTCCAGCATGATGTTCTTCTAAAATAAGAGTGCAAATTTACGGTATTCTCTACTTTTCCAGCCGCTGTTCGCGCTCGATGTCTTCATAGATGTACCGTATGATCCAGAATACCGCAATACCCCCCAATAGATGCCATAGCCAGTGCGTTCCCATCCACATCCATTCCATATCAAATTTTTTATCCAGCGTTCGACAACTTACCGCGAGCACAAAGGAGGCTACCGCAAATCCTAAAAATCTGGTGCGGTGCCAGTTGGTCCTGTAGGCATAGACCACAATAGGGAGCAACACTGCAATCGCAGTTCCTATATACCCTATGGAAGTGCGGTAGCCCACGGGAAAGGAAATCCATCTAGGCACTATGTTAAGTGCTAGAATAACGACAAGCAGCACTATTCTTGCGGTCCAGCCACGCGTCGCCTTAAACGTAAAATACATCGCACAAGCGCCACACAAGACGACAATCGGCACCCAGTCCATGAGCAGCCATACCTCTGCACTGCGGGTTGCGTGATAGATCGTGCCGCCCACAAAGCCTATAAAAAAAATAGGCATCATGAACTTGAGAAAATAATGATGGTGGTTAGAATTCCAGACCTTATAAACAAAATAGACAATCACTGCGAGGAAAATCAGGTTGCTGGCAGTGTTGAAAGGCTCAACTGGAAACCTTCCCATCACCGTTTCTTCATAGATGGGGCCGCTATCATTGACGGTTTGTAGAAAAATAGAAAATACCATTAACAAGGTTTAGCTGACGGCTAATTTATAACTAGAACGCCTAGTGCAATGATAAATAAGTGTTAGCCTTTTTTGTTCGCTTTCGCGAAAGCGTACTTCAAAACAATACCCTGCTTGACACCTACTAAAAGTGTATTTCATTCAAAACCAGCAATCAACCAGAAAAATCAGCAGTTTCTTGATAACTAATGCACAAGTGGAGTGATTCATTTTGCCAAAATATTTATGTTTGTGATATGCAATTGTCCAGTTACATATCTGATTTATTGTATCGTCACGAATGTGTGGTGATTCCGGGTTTTGGTGCCTTCCTATCGCGCCGGGTACCCGCACAACACTTTGCCAGTACACACACGTTGTACCCGCCTAAAAAAGGGCTGAGTTTCAATGCGCAGATCCAGCAAAATGATGGATTACTGGTCAATTATATCTCTACTGTAGAGCAGATTCCTTATGAGGACGCAATGCAGGAAATACGCAATTATGTGCGTTTTCTAGATCATGAAATCGATGAGAAAGGCGAGATTACCATTCACAAAGTAGGACGTTTTACAAGAACAGCAGAGAATGCCCTGTCTTTTACACCCATGTATCTGGTCAATTATTTACCTGAAGCATTTGGTCTAACTAAACATGAGGCCTTTGCCATCAACCGCACGCCCATAGCTGCACCCGTCGCTGCCGTAGAAGAAGAAATTGAGGAAACCCCAGTGATCCAACTGGAAACTCCTAAATCCAAAAGCGCTGCCTGGGTTCGCGCCGCTGCTGCTGTTGTCATTCTACTGGCTGGTTCTTATACAGGAATCCACAGTTACCAGCTGGAAACGTTTAACGAGGATATTGCTATTGAAGAAATGGCAAATGAGCAATTCAAGACTAAAATACAAGAAGCTAGCTTCCTGATCGCTACACCGCTGCCCAGCGTCACGATGGAAGTAGCGCCCATCGTAAAAAATTTCCATGTAATCGCAGGAGCCTTCCGCGATCCAGCAAATGCCGATAAGAAAGTGGCTCAATTGATAGAGCAAGGTTTTGAGGCAGAACGTATAGGTGTGAACAAATATGGGTTGCACAATGTGGCTTTTGGCAGTTTTGTGGAGCGCAATGAGGCGATCAATGAATTGTACCGCTTGCGCAAGCAGGGCTTTGAGGGCGCATGGTTGTTGAGTGGGAGTTTGAGTAAATAGATTTCTTTTTTCTATTTCCCCTCTGGGCCTCCTTGATTTTGAATCGTAAATTCAAATTTTGGTGCTTAAGAACGCAACCTTAATCAACTTTTTGCATCTTGATTCAAATGTGTTTACCATGAAAAAATTAGTTGTCCTTTCTATTTTAGTAAGCTTTATATTCTCTTGTGATGATACCGATGATTTCAATCGGGAAGTTGAATTGACAGGCACGTGGAAATTAGTTGAACTTTATTCAGACCCGGGAGATGGCAGCGGAAAATTCAATAGGGTAAACAGTGAAAAGGTTTTCATCTTCAAGGAAGACGGCACTTTGACTTCTAACGGCTCTATTTGCGAGATAGACAATGTGATAGGAGTTCCTAGCTCAGGAACTTTCTCTAGTGAAGATTTGACCTTTAGATCTTCAGATTGTTCCAATCCAGACTATGATTATGAGTTCACAAAATCTGGGGATATCATTACCATTTTCTACTTCTGTTTTGAAGGTTGCGGTGCCAAATTTAAAAAGCAGTAGTTGTTTTGAAAACTAAAGACGGGCACGCACATAAAATACCTGATATATGGTCAAAGTTGCACTCCAAAACAATATGTATCTAGAAAAAACAATTGCCGCAGAAAACGCCGAGTCATTTCATGTGTATTCACAGTCCCGAGAAGATTGGAAAAAAGGTCGAAATGAAAATCCTTAAATGCCTGTTCCAGATTCTTCTAGGTATCATTGCGATTCCTATAGGTTACCTTCTTATTTCTTTAATTCTTTCCTCCATCCCAGTAAATACAGATTCCGAAAATCCTGACGACGAATACACCATTTTTCTTTCTACCAATGGTGTTCATCTGGATATCATATTGCCGCTGGAGCTTATGGATGCTGCGTTGTTGGAAGATTTGAACAAAACCGCAACCGACCGCTATTTAGCCGTAGGTTGGGGCGAGGAAAACTTCTATTTGAACACACCACAATGGAGTGATTTGAGCCTGGAGACCGCCTTCAAAGCGGCATTTATGGACAATACAAGCTTGCTTCATATCACAAGATATACGTCAACAAACAGCCATTGGATCAAGGTAAAATTGAGTAAAACCGAGTTGTACCGACTTAACCGATACATCCTGGATACCTTTCAGTTGGATTCTGATGGGAACAAATCTCTTCTGTTGGATACAGGATACACCCCTCAAGATGATTTTTATAAAGCACGAGGCAGTTATTCCTTCCATCATACGTGCAATAGTTGGGTCAATGCAGGCTTTCGCGAGAGCGGGCTCAAAGCAGCCCTATGGACACCTTTTGATTTTGGGTTGATGGGGAAGTATGAGTAAAATGAGGTTCATCAATCCTTTTGCAAAATCTCCAAAAGCTTTCTTGGATTCTGCCGGTTGTCCCAAAAAGCAGTAATTAAGATTCTATTGTCCTCAATTTTATAGAAAATGCTGAAATTACCAATTAGAGAAACCCTCGTTTCCCTAAAGTCAGCTGGTCGAAAAATGAATGGAGTTTCTGCTATCTGGTTCGTTCTTTGAGTAACTAGCGCGATAAGCTTCTTAGGGTATGAAGTGGATTTGTTCCTTTTATACCAATACTCAAGAACGCCTACGAATTGCAGATCTGCAGTTTTCGTCCAGACTATAAGGCGTTGAGCCATTCCAGATTTCTTTTGGTCATTGCTTCTTGAGAAATGAGTTTTCCATTTTTAATATCCTCCTCGCTCATTTCCAACATCCTTTTTTGTTCTTGAGACAATTTGAGAACATCGGTATGCGCAGCGTTTGAAGATATCAAGACATCCAAAGTCTCGAGAAATCCTTTGTTTTCAATGGATCTAATTTTGTTAATCAATCCATTTCTAATATGTTCAACAGTCGCCATAAGATTTGCTTTGATACTTCTAAAAGTCCGAAATATAGCTGTCTTTTCCTAATACATTTGAATGCTTATGTTGATTGCAACGTACCTTTGCAAAAAAATTACCCATGGACAACCGCACGCCCAGACAATCCTTTACCACAGTAACTGACCTGGTTCTTCCTAGTGAAACAAACCCTTTGAACAATCTGTTTGGTGGGGAATTGCTGGCGCGCATGGATCGCGCTGCAAGTATCGCTGCTAGAAGACACTGTCGCCGTGTGGTTGTAACCGCCTCTGTAAATCACGTGGCTTTTAGCCGTATGATCCCTCTGGGGAGTGTGGTGACTATTGAAGCCCAGGTTTCTAGAGCCTTTAAAACTTCCATGGAAGTATATATGGATGTTTTTATTGAAGATCGAGAAAGCGGCGAGCGTACGAAAGCGAATGAGGCGATCTATTCTTTTGTAGCGGTGGATGATACCGCTAGACCGGTTCAAATTCCTACCATTCACCCAGAAACGGAGGAAGAAAAGAAACGTTATGATGCGGCGCTAAGACGCAAGCAATTAAGTCTTGTTCTAGCAGGCAAAATGAAAGCTTCTGAAGCTACAGAGTTGAAAGCTCTTTTTGAGTAATTATTAATTCCTCAAAATCCATCGGGCGGGATCTTGTGTAGAAGCTTCCTCCAGGATTGCAAATTGCAACTCAGTTACTCCTCCATAATCCGTAAATATCTCCCCTAAAGTGGTCAGTGTATTTACTTTTTCACCCTTGTGTACACTCACGCTTTTTAGGTTTCCATATACGGTCGTAAAGTTACCGTGACGTATGTGAACGGCCAGGATTCCATCTCTGGACTTCACTACCTGCGCCACCTCACCGTCAAATACGGCTCTAGCTCTGGTTCCATTAGGCGCTTGGATGCGCAGGCCGTTTGATGGTATCTGTATTCCTGGCAAGACGGGATGCGGCTGGTTCCCGTAGCGTCTAGTAATCACTCCTTCTGCAACTGGCCATGGTAACTTACCGCGGTTGTTCGTGAAATTTCTTGCCAGTTCTTTAGCCTCTGGAGTTAGGAAGAACTTGCCTTTAGTCGCACCTACCTTTCCTTTGTTAGATGCTGCGATGTCTGCCTCGATGATTTTGCGTATTTCTCGATCAATTTTAGCCCGCTCTTTAGCTTTTTGTTGAATTTCGGCCGTGTATTGTTTCTCGTTCTTTTTCACTTCTTCCAGCAATACCACTTGCTCTGCTTTGTTGTCTTTCAACGCAGCTCGTTGCTTTTCATTAGCGGCAAGAATTTCTTTCTTCTGGATTTTTTCCTTTTCTAGCTGGGTGTTCTTCTCTTCCAGCAAATTGCTCTTTACGGTAATCTCATCCGCTTGTTTTTTGCGATAATCTGCATAGGCTTGAAGGTATTGAACGCGTTTGTAGGCTTGCAGGAAATCTTCTGAAGACAGCAGGAACATCAAGCGGCTTTGATCATTTTTAGACTTATAGGCCTTAACGATCATTTCGCCGTATTCTTTTTTGAGATCTTTAATCTCGGCGTTCAATTTCTTGATCTCTTCCGCATTACTATTGATACTGCGGGTGATAAGGTTGGCCTGTTTATTAGTGATGTTGATGATTTCCTGTGTTTTGGAAATCTTAGAGTCGATGGTTTGTACTTGGGACAATACAGAGCGTCGGTCTTTTTTAGCACTCGTCAATAACTTGTCAAACTGATTGATTTCTTGCTGAATGGCAGCACGACGCTGCTCCAGCCTAGCTCTTTCAGATTGTGCGTTTGCAGTGAGGATTCCCGCAAGGAAAAAAATAAGGAAATAGGGAACGGACTTCATTAAAAGGTCATGCGTTTATAATTATCAGGCATTTCAAAAGGGAAGCTCAATTCTTGATCAAACTCCACATTATTGAATTGCAATTCTACTTGTACCAATTTACCGTTGCTGTTTGCATTGATAGTGATATCCTCTGGCAGTACTTTTCCAGAAACTGTTTGATAGTCTAGATACTTAACGTCCAAAGTGGTGTTTTCTGATTTTTTGCTGATGGATTGTTGCGCTACCTTAAAATCGGCTGGTCGCAGCGCAAACAATTTTTCGATCACACCGGTTTGACGGAACTCATACCTATTATTCACGACCGTATAATCCATAGTATTGATAGGCTCAATCACCTGTCCCAACAGCAAGTTTTCCAATTGCTCAAAGGTCAACTCTTCTCCCAAAAAGTCTGAAATGATCTGAAAGTCCCCATTAAAAGATCTTTTTTGAAGCTTTTCATAGAATTGAACGCGGTCTGGTGTGATGTACACTTTAGCCACTGTAAATCCGACGACGCGGGCACTCATCCATATTTGCTTTCCTTTCTCCATTCTCAAATCTACTGTAACGTTTTGCGACTGGTTTGCATCCTGGTACTTCACATTCATCCTGGATTGAAGGGTTTTAAACTCGAGAGCGGCAGCATTATGCGCTTTTACTATCTTTGTTTTGGCCGCCGAGGCTACCGCGTTTTCAGCAGCTTTTTGAGAACCACCGCAGGAAATCAAAATAAAAGCCAAGGCCATTCCAAGTATTCTCTTTGTCATCATAATTTTCTAGTTTGAAATGGATTGCATTTTTGACTTCATCTTTTCTGCATGGACTGCATCTCCTAATTTTTCATAAGCAAGTACCAATTGACCGTACATATCTTTCTCCAGCTGTGGCTCGTCCAGTAAAAAGGATAGCCCGGTTTCCAATTGAGCAATCGCTTTTTTTGGTTGGTCGGTTTGGTTCAAAGCGGCGCCATTGATCAAATATAACAAGGGCTGCGTTGGAAAACTTTCTAATGCGTTTGTGGAAAGGGTTTCCGCTTTCGCGAAAGCGCCCGTATCCAGATACAGCAATGCCGTATTCTTTATCAATTCAAAATCCTGATCGTTCAGTTCCATGCCTATCTCGTAAAATTTAATCGCTGCTAGCAGTTGTTTCTCCACCTTAAAATGGTCGCCCAATGCGCGGTATGCCTCTATGTTTTCCACATGATCCGTAAACTCCTCAATGGCAGCATCTATGTAGGGTTTCAAAAGTTCACTAGAAATGGCCGTTAGTAGAAAATCCTGCAACACTTGCACCTTCAAAGATTCTTCCAGGTTGCTGGACTGGAAAATACGTTTCATGCTTTGCAATCCTTTTTCCACCTCGCCAGAATCTAGGTAGATCTTGTACAACGCGACTTGCGCCGCATCACTATCAGGAAGGGCATCATTGAGTTTTTCTGCAATTTCTTGGGTTTTCTCCAGGTTGTTCCTGCTGCTGTAGCCGTAAATCAACTGGATGTATAACTGCTCATTGTCTGGATCGACTGCCAGCTTTTCCTCCAGTTCTTCTAAGTTGCCAGTGATGCGTTCTTCCTGCTGCTGGTTATTTTGCAAGGAGCGCCGCAGGGCAGTGCGCCTCTCGTTTTTACCTAGCTTCCTGTCCAGTACCTCAATAGTTGCCAGCGATTTCTCCTTGTTATTGATGCGCAAATAAGCTACCGGCAATAGTTCTTCATAATTAGTGTTGTCCTGAGCGAGCTTTTCTAATACACCTACTGCTTTGGCATATTCCTGCTGCTGGTTGTAGACCTCTAGTAAATTGTCCAACAACCACTCGCGTTCACCAGAGATGTTGATGGCAGAGAGCAGATGGGTTTCCGCTTTCGCGAAAGCGTTACTCGCCATATAATTCTTTGCAAGCTCGAATTGTACTGCTCCGTTCGCAGGCTCTAAACGTTCACAAACCAATAGCTTTTCAATCGCCCGATCGTAATTCTCCCGAGCCTTTTCTGACAAAGCATCAAAAAAGTTCTCCTTAAAAGCGTCAGAGACGACGCCCAGATCGTCCTCATTAATATCCACAGCGGCTACTTCCTCCTGTGCAAATGCACTGAAACAGGTGAGAAACAGTAAAGAAAAAAGAAGCTTTTTCATGAATAGACTATGAGTCAATAATTATTCCATTACCGAATAATCACCGATGCTGATGTATTTAAAGTTACCATTGTACTTGACGTGATTCCCTATCATCGCCTCGTCCAGCGTGGCATTTTTAATGGTTGAATGCATTTGTATCAAACTGTTGCTGATCTTAGAATTAGTAATCACACTTCCAGCGCCTATGCTCACATGCGGCCCGACGGTGGAATTCTTGATGACGACATCGTCTGCAATCACGCAAGGTTGAATGATTTCAGAATTTTCCAGCGTTGCCTTTGTCTGGAGTTCATCGCTGCCGTCCTGCACCATAAATTTCATGATGCGTGTATTGGTATCAATCGCTACTTCCTTGTTCCCGCAGTCCATCCACTCATCAACGGTTCCCGTCTTGAACATATTGCCGGCGGCCATCAATCGCTTGATCCCGTCGTTGATCTGGTACTCGCCACCATTGATGATGTCGTTTTCAATGACGTATTCCAGCTCTTTCTTAAGATCTGCTATTTCCTTGAAGTAATAGATCCCGATCACGGCCTGGTTGCTCACAAACTCCTTAGGTTTCTCGACCAGTTCTATAATTTCTTCTTTGTCATTTAATTTGACAACGCCATACGCTTCGGGCTGCTTCACTTCCTTTGTCCAGATCACGGCATCTGCCGCAGGATCCAGCTCAAAACTCGCACGGATCAACGTGTCTGCATAAGCCACCACCGCTGGTCCAGAAAGGGATGGCTCTGCACACATGATCGCATGACCGGTTCCTAGTGGTTCGAGCTGACGATAGATGCTGGCTTTGGCACCAAGACTTTCTGCTAACTCTTTTAAACTATCGACAACCTCATCGCCAAAAAACGCTGGATCTCCCAAAATAAAGGCAATCTCCTCCACTGGCTCGCTCAGAATTCGTGCTATATCTCGTACCAATCGATGAACGATAGGCTTGTTAGCGATAGGAATTAATGGTTTAGGAACCGTAAGAGAATGAGGTCTTAATCTGGAGCCGCGACCGGCCATGGGAACGATGATTTTCATAGGCAATACGTTTCCTGCGCTGGCAGGAATCTTTTGTGGTTAATACTACTGCGAAGGTAAAAACTTTAGTCGTCAGTGGTTACATTTTAAACGTGCTAGATAAATAGCTTTTAGCACATTCCCCTTTTAATCATTTAGGGTGATGCCATGTTCCGTTGCAATCTCGCGGAATTTTTCAAGATGACCATTTTCTTTCATTCCCTTATAAACGGCACTCATTACAGCCTCTGCATCCTGCTTGTAGGGAGAGTTGATCGCAGTGTATATTTTATAGGCTGGAAAAATATTTTGAGCCGCTAGATCAAAGTCTTTCATAAGCAGTCCGCACTGTGATAGGCCAAAATATCCCTCTGGATCTTCTGGATACCTTTCTATCAATTCTTCATATGCCTTTGCCGCTTTGGAATACTCCTCTTCGAGCCTGTAGGCTATAGGTAAATTTTGTAGTGGCATCTTTCCATTGGGATCGATTTTAAGGGATTTTTTGTAGGCCTTGATGGCTTCTTTATAATTATCCAGTCTTCTATGAGAAACCCCTAGCATATCCCAGGCAAATGCAAAGTCAGTATCTTCCTTTACCGCTTTCTTGTAAAGCTCAATAGCTTTAGTGAAATCCCCCTCATTATACACTTGATAGCCTTGATTATAATAGGCCATTGCCTTTTCATTATCGCTGTAAGAGTTCGTACTGGAAGGTTTTGCGTTGTTGAGAAGAATATTTAATGTCGTACAATTATCAATCAATTTCCTTTCAATCTTATCATAATCCTCCATGGAATTGATTGTGATATTGATATTCTTTTCAGTTGTGGTAGAGTCATTTGCTTTCTCGAGAGCACCAGAAAGTTTACTCAATAATTGGTCAGCCATGATCGCGTCCTTGATACACTCCTTAACCTGTTCGTTTTGAATTTTTGGCTTCTCGTTTAGGTCGATCTCACCAATGCACTCGCAAGCGTCATCAAAAGGATCTTGTGAAAATTCATCTTGGGCAATTCCCAGTAAACTGGAGAGGGTTAAAGCTGCTGTAAGTAAAAACACTTTATTCATAAATTCATTTTTTAACAAGAAAAGATACAAAATACACTTTTACGACAGAAGATTTATTTAACACCCGTACTCCCAAAACCACCCGCACCGCGGTCAGTTTTTCCCAAAACCTCAACCTCTTCCCATTGCGGTTGCTCGTGTTTTGCAATAACCAATTGCGCAATGCGCTCGCCGTTTTCTATCGTAAAGTCTTCATTGGACAAATTGACCACAATCACGCCTATCTCGCCGCGGTAATCTGCATCGATGGTTCCCGGTGCGTTGAGTACCGTGATTCCTTTTTTGGCAGCAAGGCCGCTGCGCGGGCGCACTTGGGCTTCCGTTCCCACTGGCAATTCCATGAACAATCCTGTTTTTACGATGGCACGTTCTAGGGGTTTTAGAACAATGGATTTTTCGATAGAAGCGCGTATGTCCATTCCTGCACTTCCCACCGTTTCATAAGCGGGCAAGTCGTGACTGGATTTGTTAATGATTTTTACGGTCATGATCTTTTCAATAATGATTTAATGAATGTTCTTTCTCGGCTTAGGATGAATAGCGAGACTAATAAAGCTAGTGCGATACCGCTGGCGTACATCTGCCAGGTGTTGGGTCCAAAATATTCCCGAATTCCATAAAAGAACAGAATTGTGGAACCTATGGAAATAGCCAAATACAACAGCATGTTCCCAACTTCATACGGAATGTGGTAATGCTTTCTTCCCAACACATAAGATACGACCATCATCAGTCCGTAGGCCGCACAAGTCGTCAGCGCACTGGCCATATACCCTATAATTGGAATCAGCCAGATATTGAATCCTATGGTAATCGCAGCGCCCAAGACCGAAATCCAGGCACCATAACTGGTGCGATCCGTCACTTTATACCAAACGGAAAGTGTCTGATAAATCCCGAAAAACAGATAGGCAATGAGCACAATCGGCACAATGTCTAGGGCTTCCCAATATTCCTCTGCAATGATGACGCGTTTAATCACGTCAATAAATACCGTGTAAGAAATCAATGCAATCGAACCTAGCACGACAAACATTTTAGTAATCATGGCATAGGTTGCGGTAGCGTTCTCACTTTTGGACTCGCTAAAAAAGAAGGGCTCGATACCTAACTTGAATGCAGTGGCGAATAAAGTCATTCCTACTGCTACCCGATAACAAGCGGTGTAAACACCTACTTGAGCTGTTGCCGTATCCTGCGGCAGCAACCATTCCAGCAGGATTTTATCAAAGGTTTCATTGATGGCAAAGGCAATTCCTGCTATCAATATCGGGAAGCCGTACCTCAACATTTGCTTCCACAATACCGTGTCAAAATCCCATTTTCTAAAGTAGATCCCGCAGACCACAAGTAGTGTTACAAAGCTGGCGCTCATCAAAGCGATAAAATAAAGTTCCACTTTGTCTGCAGGTAAGAACTGGGCAATCGCAGGTAAATCCTGCAACCAGATCAAAAATATGGCCGTCATGCCAACCGATATGATCACGTTGACCATTTTAATCACGGCATATTTCATCGCCTTCCCCTGGGCACGCATCCATGCAAAGGGTATGACCATCAAGGTATCAAACGCCAGGATCCCAATGACCCATTTCCAGTAATCGGCAGACTTGCCTGACCAATCGGCGATTTGCTCCAAAAACAGAAAGGCAAGCGCTACAAACACAATGGTTGTCCCTAACAAGGAAATAAGTCCCGTGCTGATGACTTTGTTGTCGTTCTCGCTTTCGCGAAAGCGGAAAAACGCCGTCTCCATACCATAAGTGAGGAATACGTTTGCTAGAATAATCCAGGAAAAGATGATGGACACCTCGCCAAAAGCGGTCTTGCTAGGCAGGTATTCTGTCAATAAAAGCGTGAGTAAAACCGTCAGTAATCTAGGCAGAACGGTCGCCAGGCCGTAGACAAAGGTGTGTTTAAAAAGACGTTGAATTGAGCTCAAAAACAGTTGGTGTTGAGGTTCAAAGGTACGATTAAGGCTGCATTTCTAGAGTAAGAATTGCAGCCTTGAATGTTTCATATAAATATGTTTACTGAGGTCGCGACGGCAGATCCTGGGCAGATCTATTTTCAATCCCTGCGATTTTAATATAGATAGTCTCCCCATTCACGGTCATTTTTACAACAGCCTCATCATCTTTAAGCTTGAATGGGAACTTCTCCTTGTTGATATTCGGAGACTGATTGCCATATTCCTTTTTAGGATCAAGGTTCATATTGGGGTCTGGCATCTTATTAAAATCAGTTTTGAATCTAGCGATAACATATTGTTCATCGCCAGTCAAAGGTTCTATGGTATAGGTGATCTTATCTCTAAAATAAACAGCTTCAATATTCTCAACTGATCTTTCCGCAAAAGGAAAGTAAACATCTATTCCACTACCAGAACCTGGGATCCCGCCCGTCCATGGTTGCATATAAGAAACAGGCCTACCATCACGGTTTTCAAGCGTCATAGCAATTTTAGGTTGTGCGCAGGAGGTTACCATGGAAATAAACAGAAGATATGAGATGAATTTCATGAGGTATGTTTTAAATAAAGATTCAACGACTGTGCCGTTCTATAAAAGTACAGCATTCTCCTATCTTTGCCCTAAATCGCTCCTATGAAACTCTATCTGGTCCCAACGCCCATCGGTAATCTTGCAGACATGACCTATCGTGCCGTGGAGATCTTGAACAGCGTGGATTTGATACTGGCCGAGGATACCAGAACCAGCGGGAAATTGCTGAACCATTATGAGATCAAAACGCCCATGTTGTCCTACCACATGCACAACGAGCACAAGATTTCTGATGCTATCGTCACCAGAATTAGGGGCGGCGAGACCATGGCGTTGATCACAGATGCAGGAACGCCTGGAATCAGTGATCCTGGGTTTTTGCTTTCGCGAAAGCTGATTGCCGCAGGTGTAGCGATTGAGTCATTGCCTGGTGCGACTGCCTTTGTCCCGGCACTGGTCTGCTCAGGATTGCCAAGTGACAAATTTGTTTTTGAGGGTTTCCTACCCGTCAAGAAAGGCCGTCAGACCAGACTCAAAGAACTCGCCGAAGAATCCAGAACCATCATCTTCTACGAGTCGCCACACAAACTCCTCAAAACCCTAGCGGATTTCCAAACCCATTACGGCGCCGATCGCCAAATTTCTATTTCAAGAGAAATCACCAAACTATTTGAAGAGCACTACCGAGGCACAGTGGAAGAAGCCATCCAGCATTTTACAGAGAATAAGCCCAGAGGTGAGTTTGTGGTGGTTTTGGGCGGGAAATAACTCAATGAGAAAGAAGAAGATGCTATTAAATCAGTATAAGAGAATACTGAAAATTATTAGCTTCTACCTTATTGGTTTACTATGTATTGCTTGTTACTATTGGCTAGATAATTCCAGCCTTATTCCTGAACTCGTTGAAAAAGCAGACAAATATCGCTACAGTGGCTTTCCTATATTCCTAATCACTGGATTATTTAAATATGGATTATTAGTAAGTGGATTAGGCATAATTATAATGTTGAGTTTTCTATTAATCAAAAAACAGATCCAAAACCATTTAGAAAACTGAAGTGAGGAACTATATTGAGGAGGAAATCCGAAAGGTGAGTTTGTTGTGGTTTTAGGTGGGAAATCGTAAATAAATTACTTATGTATATATTTGATAGTATCAAATGATACTATCAAATGCAGCCGCCTTACACAATTACTCCTGAAATTCTAGCGCTTGTTTCCACCATTTCAGAGAAAATCGGTGCTGTAAATGCTACCTATTTAGATAAGCCTTCTGCCCAATTGAGAAAGCAAAATAGAATTAAAACGATTCATTCTTCATTAAATATTGAAGGTAACACATTGACTGAAAGTCAAATAACCGCTTTACTTGATAATAAACGGGTGATAGGCCCAGAAAAAGATGTGGTCGAGGTTCTTAACGCACTTAAGGTTTATGAAAATATTAATTCTTACAACACAAGCGAAAGGTCATTCCTAAATTCCCATAAAATTTTGATGGATGGGCTTGTTCCAGATGCAGGAGTTTATAGAAAACGAGGCGTTGGTATTGTCAAAGGCGATCAAATAGAACATTTGGCTCCACCGTTTGACAATGTTCCTTTTTTGATGAAGGATCTATTTAAATACCTTAACCATTCCAAGGATATCAACCTTATCAAAAGCTGCGTTTTTCATTATGAAGTAGAATTCATCCATCCATTTAGTGATGGAAATGGCAGAATGGGAAGGTTATGGCAGACCTTAATTTTGATGCAGGAATATCCGATATTTGAATTTCTACCGTTTGAAAACCTGATCAACATTCATCAGGAAAACTATTATCGAGCTCTAGCCACGAGTGACAAGGCAGGTAATTCAACAGAGTTCATTGAGTATATGCTGAGAACCATTGATTTATCATTGTCAAACCTTTTAAGCACTTCGCAAAAGAAATTAACACCAGAAAATCGGCTTGAGTATTTTATGGAGCGGCATCTGGATGAGTTTACTCGTAGAGATTATATGAAAGCATTTAAAAATATTTCATCTGCCACGGCAAGTAGAGATCTCAAAAAAGGAATAGAAGACCGTGTTATCGATAAATCAGGCGATAAAAACAAAACGGTTTACAGAAAACGTTGATATGATAGCTAATCAGCTTTTTAAATGTAATTTCCCTTCCACCACAACCACAGCATCACCAGTAATTAAGATCTGGTCATCATTCAAAACTTCAACCTCTAGAATCCCAGTCCTAGCAGAACATTGAAAGGCACGCAATTTTGTTTTGCCTAGCTTTTTGCCCCAATAACTGGTCAAAAAGGTATGTGTCGCTCCGGTCACTGGATCTTCATTACCGCCGCTCCAAGGCCAGAAATAGCGAGACTCAAAGTCAAAATCGGTTTGTTTTGATTTTGAGGTTACGACCACACCGCTGATATCCTTGGTGGAAGCTTTCATGGCTGTAAAATCTGGTTGTAGATTTCTAAGTACCTCTGCATCTTCCAACTCGATCATGAGCTCTAAATTTTCATGATTGTAGCCGCTATTGTTGATCTCTTTGATTCCCATGGCTTTTAGCAATGCTTGTGGCGCATCGCGATCGATAATCCCATAGTTAGGGAATTTTAAAGAGACTTTTTCTCCATTCCTAAAGGCTTGCAAATTCAAGCCTGATCCAGTTTTGAAATGAATCTCGTTCAAGTCTTCATCTTGCTCAAACAAAATCTTTGCACTCGCCAAGGTTGCGTGACCGCACAGCGGGATTTCCATGATGGGTGAAAAGTACCGGATGGAAAAATGATCGCCCTGATCTTGTACAAAAGCAGTCTCGGACAAATTCACTTCAATCGCTATAGATTGCATCAAATGGGTTTCCAAGGGTTGCTCTAGCAAGCAAACCCCAGCAGGATTTCCCTTAAAAGGCTCGCTGGTGAATGAGTCCACCATAAAATAGGGAATCGACTTATTCATCGTTTTGTTTTTTGAATTCCAACTTCTCTGACCGTCCCTTCTTGAAAATATGGTTGCTGTTGTAATGCCCTGCGCGCAATTTTTTCTGCTCCTCTACGGGCAGCTGTATGATGTCGTGACATTCTGCGCTGCAGGTGTTTTCATATTTAGATTTACATTCCTCACATTGAATGAAGAGCAAGTGGCAGGCCTCATTAGCACAATTGGTATGCGCGTCGCAGGAGCTGCCGCATTGATGGCAATGCGCAATGACCTCATCACTGATCGCCTCAGACAATCGAGCATCAAAAACAAAATTCTTCCCACGGAATTTATTCTCCAATCCTTGTTCAGTAACCTGACGATGGTACTCGATGATGCCGCCTTCTAGCTGATACACATCTTCAAAACCGCGATGCTTATAATAGGCACTGGCCTTTTCACAGCGTATGCCGCCCGTGCAGTACATGACCAGTTTTTTGTCTTTTTTGTGTTCCTTAATTTCTTCCTCAATAATGGATAAACTATCGCGGAAGGTATCCACATCTGGAGTCCAGGCATTTTCAAAATGCCCTATCTCACTCTCATAATGATTGCGCATATCCACCAGAATGGTGTCTGGATCTGCTATGAGTTCATTGAATCTTGCGGCATCCACGTGTACACCTTTATTGGTCACATCAAAAGATTCATCTTCCAGACCGTCTGCTACTATTTTTGTACGGACCTTAACTTTCAGCTTTAGAAAACTCTCGTTATCGTGCTCGCGAGCGATATTCAACCGCACATTTTCAAGAAAATCTATTCCATCGAGGAATTCCTTGAATTCAGCAAAACGGTCTGCGGGAATAGATAGTTGTGCGTTGATGCCTTCGTGGGCGACATAGATGCGACCCAAAACTTCCTGCGCATCAAATGCGACAAAAAGATAGTTTCTAAACAATTGCGGATTCAGGATGTGGGCATACTGATAGAAAGAAATTGTGAGCCGCTCCTTGCCGGCCTCACGTATCAATTCGCGTCTTTCTTCAGCACTTAATTTGTTATACAGTTGCATGCTATAAACGTATAGTGTTGAACTTGCAAAGGTAATAAAAGACGTTAGACCGCTGCGCTACTAGAATTAGAGGTTAGAGGTTAGAGGTTAGAGGTTAGAAAATTATAAACCATTTACAGATACCGGCGTTAGGGATTGAAGCGAAAATCCTTTTGAGGCTTTTTCTGCTTCAAAAGATTGCAGCGTAAAGCCCGACCTCGGCATTAGCCGAGGAAACGCCCAAATCATTGTACTTATAAATTTTCCGCTTTCGCGAAAGCAAAACTTTATCCATATTATAGTTAATAACCATTGCATGATTGTATTGGAAAAGGTAGCGTCAACGTCTATTTTTGAGGAAAATATTTAAAATGGCAGACGATAAAGAAAGAGCAGCAAAGGAGAAGGCGCTGAAATTGACGCTGGACAAGCTGGATAAGGCATACGGGAAGGGAACGGTAATGAAAATGGGCGACCGTCAGGTGGTCGATGTAGAAGCAATTTCTACGGGATCTCTTGCACTGAACGCAGCTCTGGGCGTAGGCGGTTATCCACGTGGCCGAGTGATCGAAATATACGGGCCAGAATCCTCTGGTAAAACGACGCTGACACTACACGCCATTGCTGAGGCTCAAAAAGCGGGCGGTATCGCTGCTTTTATTGATGCTGAACATGCTTTTGACCGCTTTTATGCAGAAAAACTGGGTGTTGATCTTGAAAACCTAATTATCTCGCAGCCAGATCATGGTGAGCAGGCGCTGGAAATTACCGAAAATCTAATCCGCTCTGGAGCGATTGATATAATTGTCATTGACTCGGTTGCGGCATTGACGCCTAAAGCGGAGATCGAGGGCGAAATGGGAGACAGCAAAATGGGTCTTCATGCTCGTTTGATGTCACAAGCCTTGAGAAAACTGACGGGAACGATTTCTAAAACCAACTGTACGGTTATCTTCATTAACCAGTTGCGGGAGAAAATCGGCGTGATGTTCGGGAATCCAGAAACGACTACGGGTGGTAATGCGTTGAAGTTTTATGCATCCGTAAGATTAGATATTAGACGATCTACCCAAATTAAAAATACGGACGGTAGCGTTCAAGGGAACAAGACACGTGTGAAGGTTGTGAAAAACAAGGTCGCGCCACCATTCCGTACCGCAGAATTTGACATTCTGTACGGTGAGGGAATCTCTAAGATGGGCGAGGTTGTAGATCTAGGTGTTGAATATGAAATTATCAACAAGGCTGGATCTTGGTTCTCTTATGGAGACACTAAACTGGGTCAAGGTCGTGATTCTGTCAAGGCGATCCTACTTGACAATCCTGATTTGATGGATGAGCTGGAACACAAAATTATGGAGTCTATCAAAATGGCAAACGGTAGCTAGAATAAAGGCTTTCGTAACATTTAAACCGTTTTGAGCATTCAAAACGGTTTTTTTATTTTTTTGACGCAACCTTTTGATGCTAATTGCATCTAGTATAAAAATAGAATTATGAAATGGAGAATAATTTTGGCGTTGGTGGTTTTGACCATAGGCACCAGTTCTTGTTCGTTGGGCGATGATAATAGCACTGATGTGCAGTTACAATATGCCAGTATCACATCTGTCAATATACCTGATGCATTAGTTTTTGGAGAAGTAAATGACATCGTTGTAACGTATAACAACCCCTCTAGCTGTAGCACTTTCGCTGGTTTTGATGTAAATTCCTCATTGAATGAGCGTGAGGTAGCTGTAGTTACAAACTTTATTAATGATGGCACCTGCGAGACAACTAATGTGCCGACAGAACAGACCTTACGGTTTTTTGCCGCAAGCAATGGCAACTATGTTTTTAGGTTCTTTACTGGTCTGGATGATGCAGGACAGCCGCAATATCTAGAATATACCGTAGAAGTCGTAGAGTAGATTATTCTTAAAATGTGGATCAACAACAACTTATCCAGCAATGCCAGTATGGCGATCGCAAGGCACAGAAGGAGCTTTATGATCGGTATTCAGCGGTGTTATTTGGATGTTGTTTGAAATATGCGCCCAATTATCAGGAGGCACAAGATATTCTTCAGGATAGTTTTATTACCATTTTTGAGAAAATCGGCCAGTTTGAGGATAAGGGTTCTTTTGAGGGTTGGTGCAAAAGGGTTACGATAAACACGGCGCTTCAAAAATACCGAGGTAAAAAAGTCTACCAGCTGGAAGATGAAAGCAAGATCGTCGCAGACGTTGTGGAAGTTGAGGAGCCAGAGGATCTAGGCGTTGATGAGATGCTGGGAATGATACAGCAACTGCCAGATCGATATAGGTTGGTTTTTTCACTGTACACCCTCGACGGATTCAACCATAGGGAAATTGCAGGCTTAATGGACATAACAGAGGGAACATCAAAGTCGAATCTAGCAAGGGCAAGAAAGAACCTGCAACAAATGATTATAAAATGGCGAGCTGATAATACTTCAAACGCCGTATAGTAATGGAGGACAAAAAGAACATAGACCGATTATTCCAAGAGCGCTTCAAGAATTTTGAGGCCAAGGCTCCAGATGCCGCTTGGAACAATATCGCATCTAAATTAGATCAAAAAAAGGCACGCCCAGTTATCGCGCCGTTATGGTGGAAGCTGGCTGGTGTTGCCGCAGTCATGGCGGTTATTTTTAGCGTTTTTCTATGGAACAGCGATGAACAGGTGACTAACGAAAGCTATGTTATCGAGAATCCGTCAGAGGATGCAGATGCTCTGGATAAATCTAATGATGATATTATTGAGCAGGACGATGCTAGAACCGATGCAGTGGTTGTGGAAGAAAGGGCCAATGAAAGTACGGAAGAAGAAAACGATACTGATGCGACAGATTCAGGTCAGACTTCGAACGATAAAAGCGTTTCTAACTCAACCACGGTAACCGACAAGAAAAGAAACAAAGCCGATAAAAACGGTATTGCAAATTTTAAATCAACCGAAGAAAAAAATAAACGCTCCCGAGCAGATGGTTATGCAGTGAGTAATTCCTCCGAGAATGAGAAAACGAAAAGAGAAGACTCAAAGACTACGGATAGTAACATAGAAAAATCGGCGACGGCAAACGAGAAAGCTGCCGAGAATCCTACAGCAGTTGTCCAAAACGGCAAGGAAAATCAAAAAAATAGTTCAGCAGAATCTGCCACGAAAGATGCTGTTGCGACAAGCAAAAACCAATCAGGAAATACAACCGACACTTCGAAAAACCAACTAGAAAAAGAAAAACCACAAACTACTCTGGAAGATATAGCCGCGGCTCAAAAAACCGAATTGGAAAAAGAGGACATCTTTAAAAAGCAATGGAGCGCAGCAACAATTGTCGGTCCCGTTTATGCAAATACCTTGAGTGGTTCATCGGTAAATAATCAGGTTGCCGATAATGCCAAAAACTCCAACATCAACCTTAGCTACGGCGTTGCCGTTGCCTATGATTTTGCTCCGCGATGGAGCGTCCGCACTGGTGTGCACCAGATGAACCTTAGTTATGATACAGAAAATATCAGCTATGGTTTGAATGCATCGACATTGGCGGCAAACATCGTTGCGGCAGGTGTGATGTTTGATCCCAGCGCAGTTAGCTCAAGGAATTCGTCAGGAAATCTAGATGCTGGCTCATTTAATGATTCTTTTGCGCAAGAGCTGATCAGCGCTGCCATTTTTCCCAGTTTTAAGGGCGAGCTGTCCCAGCAGTTGGGTTATGTAGAAGTCCCGCTGGAAGTGAAATACCGATTGCTGGATAAGAAAATAGGCGTCAGCGTTTTGGGCGGGATGAGTGCCCTTTTCCTGACGGACAATGCCGTAAGTGTGAAGAACGACGGCCGCAAGCTTGAGCTGGGCGAGGATAGCAACTTTCAGGATTTTAACCAAAGCGCAAATTTTGGCCTAGGCATCGACTATAGGTTCACGGAAAAGCTGGGCATAACCGTCGAGCCCACATTTAAGTATCAATTGAACGCACTGCGCAACGATACCGCAGACTTCAAGCCCTACACCATCGGTGTGTACACGGGTTTGATGTATAGATTTTAACCGCATGCGGCTGTCATTGCAGGCCGTTTGTGGGAATATGAAAAAGAAGATTGAGGTTGGTTAATCATTGAACTCAATTCATGCAATGATCAAGGAGACCGCTCTGTTGCTATGCAGGGCGGTTTTTATTTGGAGAAAACCCAGAGGTTTATGCGGCTTTTTCTTTTTTTCGCTTTTACGAAAGCGAACTACACCACAAAAACTTTACTAATTATTTGAATGGAGCCTTTACTGATGCTTCAATAGATCGTTGAGGATGATGGCTCGCACGCTTTCGCGAAAGCGGACTTTATCTCCGTGAACCTTCATACCAGTAGTTTGCTGTATCTCGTGAGTCCTTGCGCGCAGCCTGCCCATCGACCCGTGAAAAAACGAGAACGGAAACCGTTTCTTGTTGTCGTAAAAACTCATGGGAACAACGGGAATCTGGTGCTCGATCGCGAGCCTGAAGGCACCATCCTTGAACTTATCCAGCACCATGGATCGATCCTCTGGAACGCCGCCCTCGGGAAATATACAGATGCCCACGCCAGAATCCAGCCTGTCGCTGGCACGTTTGAAAACTGCCTGACGGCTGTGCGGGTTATCGCGATCCACGAGAATGCAGGTACGTTTATAGAAAAATCCGAAAATCGGGATTTTGGAAAGCTCTGCCTTGCCCACAAAAACAAACGGATTTTTTGCCACGAGCAGCATCAACATAATGTCTGACATGCTGGTATGGTTTGCCACAAGCATATAACTTTTGCCTTTTACCATTCCTGCATCACGATAGATAACAGGCCACCATAGCATTCCGTAAACGACAATCCTCGCCCATAGTCTGGCCACCTTAAAAAATTGCGGGTAAGTTTTTTCTGAAATAGTAAAAACCAATAACACGGGAAATAGTATGATAATGGGAACTCCCAGCAGGAGGTAGAACCAGATCCTGTACAATGGCATCAAGATGTAACGCATCCATTTCATGAATGCCAAAAATAGCAGAATTAAGACACGCCGCAACACCTTGACCCGCTTCTTGTAGTTTATGCGGCTTAGGAATTACCTTTGCAACTCAATAAAATGCCATGGCTAGAGTACTTACAGGAATACAATCTACTGGAATCCCACATTTGGGAAATTTGCTGGGCGCAATCCTGCCTGCCATTGAAATGGCGTCAAAACCAGAAAATGATGCTTTCCTTTTTATTGCAGATTTCCACTCGCTGACCCAGATAAAAGACGGCGCCACCATGCGGGAAAACACTTATGCCACCGCGGCAACATGGCTAGCCTGCGGTCTAGACACCAGTCGTACCACATTCTACCGACAAAGCGACGTGCCACAAGTAACGGAACTCAACTGGTACCTCAACTGTTTCTATCCCTACCAGCGTTTGACACTGGCGCATAGTTTTAAGGACAAGGCAGACCGTTTGAACGATGTCAATGCCGGCCTATTTACCTATCCCATGCTGATGGCCGCGGATATCCTACTCTACGATGCGCAAATCGTTCCCGTAGGCAAGGATCAACTGCAGCATCTGGAGATGGCACGTGATGTCGCTGGCCGTTTCAACAGCCAAATGGGCGATACACTTATTGAACCACAAGCCAAAATTCAGGAAGACACCATGTACGTTCCAGGAACGGATGGTCAGAAAATGAGCAAATCCAGAGGAAACCTAATCAATATCTTCCTACCTGAAAAGCAATTGAAAAAACAGGTGATGGCCATAGAAACAGATAGTACACCGTTGGAAGAGCCTAAGAATCCTGACACCTGTAATGTTTTTGCTATCTACAAACTGCTAACCACACCAGAACAAACCGCAGAAATGCGAGCCAATTATGAAGGCGGCAACTACGGCTATGGCCATGCTAAAAAGGCATTGTTTGAGCTGATTCTTTTAAAATTTGGTAAGAATCGTGAGCGGTTTGATCATTTCATGTCAAATAAACAGGAGATAGATGCCGCATTGTTGGAAGGTGCCACAAAGGCAAAGGTCGTTGCTGACGGTGTTTTAGGTAGAGTACGAGAGAAGTTGGGTTATTAAGGATATTCCTTAAAACGATTTCCTAGGGGTGGACTTAAGTCCACCCCTAGGAAATATAACTAAAGCCGTTCCGAATGGCAGCGACGTGCTGATTTTATCGAAGTATCGAGAAAGAGCGATTCCGTTTGCGGCCATTTTGTTTGCGTAAAACCTACGCTAGCATAAACAACTTACCTGGCAGTGGCTTGACGACTCCCTTTAATTCCATGGACATCAGGACAGAGGCGACTTTATGGACAGGCATTTTAAGGTTGAGCGCGATGATGTCAAGCAGTTCCTTTTCATTTTCCTTTAGAAATCTGTAGATCTCTTTTTCTTCATCGTTGAGTTCTACAAAAAGCTGTTTCTGGATCGCAACCTTGCTTTCCTGCCATCCTAAAATGTAGGGAATATCAGCCGTTTTTGTGATCATGTGGGCTTTAGACTGCTTGATCAGATCGTTGCAGCCTGCGGCATATTTGTCATTTATCCGGCCTGGCACGGCAAAAACTTCTCGATTGTAATCGTTAGCAAGTCCAGCGGTAACCAGTGAACCACCTTTATCAGCACTTTCTATAACCACTGTAGCCTCGCTTAATCCAGCGATAATGCGGTTGCGACCCAGGAAGTTCTTGCGATCAAAAGTGTCTGTACTCCAGAAATCGGTAATAAAACCACCATTGTTTTTGACGTCATTATTATGTGCTGCGTGATTGCGCGGATAGGTCTGGTTCAAACCGTGCGCCATGACAGCAATAGTTTGCAAGCCATGTTCTATGGCCAGTTTATGCGCAAGAATATCCACGCCATAGGCGTAACCGCTAATGATGGTAGGCTTGAGCGGAGCAATTTCTGCCATAAACTTTTCTAGAAAAGCGCTGCCTTGACTGGTGATCTGGCGAGTACCAACAATGCTCAAGGTGTAGGGATTGCTCCAATCGATTTTCCCGTTTTCAAAAAAGATGGTTGGTCCATCCACGCAATATTGCAGGCGTTCTGGGTAATCGTCATTGTAATAAACGCGGTATTTGAGCTTGTTTTCTTCAATAAATTTCAGCTCTTTTTCTGCTTTTTGGAACAGGTCTTTAGCCTTGATAAACTCCGCTTTTTTATCTCCTATTCCTTCAATGGCAGCAATTTGCCTGTAGGGTTGTTCAAAAACCGCCGTCGCACTACCGAAGGTCCTGATCAGCTTTTTAGCCATGATATCGCCTATAAGCGGCGCCTTTTTTAAGGCCAGTAGCGCTAGTAATTCCTGTTGGTCCATTAACCGAAGATAAACGGATTTGGGTCTAAAATAATTTTTGAATACGCATCTAAATCACGTTCTGCGAGCACACCTGGAAAGTCTCCTTGATATTCCTGCATGTCTGTCATGAGTTGAAAATGAAGGTGCGGCGAGTAACCACCGTTTTCTAGTGGCGTGCCTAGAGTTGCTATTTGTTCGCTTTCGCGAAAGCGAACTCCCACTTCCCAATCCTGCATATCTGATTTTGAAAGGTGGCCATAGAGGCTGAACAATTTCTTACCGTTCCAATCGTGTTCCAAGATCAAGGTTGGGCCGTAATTTCCTGCATCATCATTGTCTGCAAACGAATGGATTTTACCGGCCATAATCGCATGAACGCTAGTTCCCGCAGGTGCCCAAAGATCCATGCCCATGTGCACATCACGCACCGCACCATCTTGAAATCGTGCCGACCTGCGGTATAAGGCGCGTTGCTCCTGGTAACCGCCGTGCGCTATAAACTTGACGCTTTTTGCACGTTTCTCCTCTAGGTAATTCTCAAACGTTGGGATGTCACTGACATCATTGTTGTCCCAAAATGGATTCTTTGTGGAAAGGTCGATGGGAAAATAATCTGCTGCTTTGTATTGCGGATCGAGTAGTGATTTAAACGACATGGTGAACTCTTAGTTGATAGAAAGTAAACTTGATTTTGACGCAAATTAGCTAAATAGCGTCAACGTACTGACGGTATTTAGCTAAATTCAGTCAATCCACTAATTTTAAATACTCATTTCTGGTATCTCGCCTTCTATGATCAAGGTTCCTTCGGTCGCTTTTTGAATTTCTTCAACGCTCACGCCTGGCGCTCGCTCTAGGAGCTTGAAGCCTTTATCAGTTACTTCCAGAACGGCGAGGTTTGTCACTACTTTGTTAATGCAATTCACACCGGTAAGTGGTAGCGAGCATTTCTTGAGCAGCTTTGATTCGCCGGCTCTATTCGTATGCATCATGGCGACAATGATATTTTCTGCACTGGCCACAAGATCCATGGCACCGCCCATTCCTTTCACCATTTTTCCCGGAATCTTCCAGTTGGCAATATCGCCCTCTTCAGACACTTCCATGGCGCCAAGAATCGTCAGGTCCACATGCTGGCCACGTATCATTCCAAAACTGGTCGCACTATCAAAAAAGCTCGCGCCTGGCAAGGTGGTAATCGTCTGCTTACCCGCATTGATGATGTCTGCATCTTCTTCTCCCTCAAAAGGAAACGGTCCCATTCCCAACACGCCGTTTTCTGACTGGAATTCCACATCGATTTTGTCTGGGACATAGTTTGCCACTAATGTCGGTATCCCAATTCCCAGATTCACGTAGTAACCGTCTTGTACTTCTTGGGCGATTCTTTTTGCGATGCCTATTTTATCTAACATATGTTTTTTTTAAACTGTTCTCAACTGTTCCTTCGACAAGCTCAGGATGACAACTTGAAGTGCTATTTAATTTCTACTTCTTACAGTACGTTGCTCAATCCTTTTCTCATACTTCGCACCTTGAAAAATACGTTTGACAAAGATTCCTGAAATGTGTATTTGATTGGGGTCAAGTTGACCTGCGGGAACAAGTTCCTCAACTTCCGCAACCGTAATAATTGCTGCACCGCACATGACTGGGTTGAAGTTTCTGGCGGTTCCTTTGAAAATGAGGTTTCCTGCGGTATCGCCTTTCCAGGCCTTGACAAAGGCAAAGTCTGCTTTAAATGCATGCTCTAGAATGTGTGGCTTGCCGTTGAATTCTCGTTCTTCCTTTCCTTCAGCCACCTCAGTGCCGTAGCCTGCTGGGGTGTAAAAGGCCGGGATTCCCGCTTGGGCGGCACGACAACGTTCTGCCAGCGTCCCTTGTGGTATGAGTTCCACGTCCAACTCGCCACTCAACATCTGGCGCTCAAACTCATCGTTCTCGCCTACATAAGAAGATATCATTTTCTTGATCTGTTTGCCCTGCAGCAACAAACCAAGACCGAAATCATCCACGCCTGCATTATTGGAAATGCACGTCAAATCCTTGACGCCTAACTCTACTAATTGGGCGATGCTATTCTCAGGAATTCCAGACAGGCCAAAACCGCCTACCATCAATGTCATCCCGCTTTTCACGCCTTCAAGTGCTTCTTTGACACCCGCCACTGTTCTATTAATCATGTACTCATTTCTTTGGCTTGAAATTACGGAATTCTGCTTGGTTTACCGAAAAGAAATAGGGTTTGATTCATCTAAATGCTCAACAAATTTCATTTCTCGATGGTCGCCCAAAACAGAAATCAATAGATTTTAAACCCTATCGAGCAATGAGCCATTCGAAATGCTTCTTGTACAAAACGAAAAGACATCGATAAAAATTAACTTGAGATTTAAGATTTCTCAGTGTCGGGCTTCGAGTGTCTCAGCCCTTGGCTTTATAGTTTAATTAGATTTTCTACCAGTACTACGATCTTTATCGCAAGTCCGGTTGCAAACTGGAAACTGGAAGCCAAGTTTAAACTTCATCAAAGTTTACCTGCACCTTTGCAGTGGTGGGGCAGGCCTGGCAAGTTAATGCTAACCCATCTGCTACCTCATCGTCAGTAAGAATAGCGTTTTTACGCATTTTCACCTCGCCTTCTTGGATCAGTCCCACGCAGCTGGAGCAAATCCCACCCTGACAGGAATAAGGCGCATCAATATCGTTTTTAAGCATCACATCCAGCAAGGTTTCATCGCGGCGCATGGTAAAGCTGTGCTGCTCGTCGTCCAGAATCACGGTGATTTCAGACAAGTGGCTGTCTTCCGTAATTTCGACTTCGCCATCTGCGGTGGTAAATAGCTCAAATTTGATATTTTCTTTGGCTAAAACTTCCTTTTCTATCAAATTGAGCTGCGCCATCTGGATCATTTCTTCAGGGCCGCACAAGTACGCTTTCGCGAAAGCGAACCCCTTACAATCCAGGTTCAAGAAATAATTTAAGTTTGCCTTAGTTACCCTTCCAAAAAGCGCATCCTGACGCTCCTCCCTACTGAAGCAATATTTGAGAACAAATCTATCAGAATACTCATCTTTCAAATCGTTAAGCTGCTCTAGATATATGGTTTGACTTTCTGATTGATTTCCATAAATGAGTGCTACTTTATTGGATTCATCGCCTTGTAATATGGTTTTAACGATAGCCATAATAGGGGTGATCCCACTACCTGCAGCTACCATCAGGAAATTTCCAGATTCTTTCTTTTCATGCATAAATAGTCCTTCTGGCGGTGCTACTTCTAGGGTATCACCAGCACGTAATTTCATGGCATAATTAGAAAAAACTCCCTTATCCACTGCTTTTACGACCACTTTCAGTTCCTTTTCTTTTGGTGCACTACTTAAGGAGTAGGAGCGGCGTATCTCATCACCGTCCACGACTGCTTTTAAAGTGAGGTACTGTCCGGCCTCGAATTCAAAATCTTTTTTGAGGTCGTCTGGTAAGTCAAAGACAATCTCTACCGCACGGGAGGTTACTTTAGTGACTTGTTTAATCTTAAGTTTGTGAAATATCATGGAAAGGGTATTGCGCTGCAAAAGTAACAAACAGCGCTAAAGTTGTAACATTTTTAATTTTATCTTCACTAATCGTGCAACTAACCAATCTATCATGTTCAAACTGTTTGCAAGTCTCGAATGGAAAAGCTTTGTAAGATCTGCTGCCTTCAAGCAAAACCTGTTTTTCAAAATATTCCTTGGCTTTTTTGCCTTTATTTTTCTTCTCGAGTTTGCTGCTGGAGGTGCTTTTAGTTTTTACCTGCTGGAAGGGTTTATTGAGGATGGAAAAATTAGTGCGTCAGATCCATTTGAAATAGTCAACAAATTCCTGATCTATTGGTTTGCCATCGATCTGATGTTTCGGTATTTCATGCAAAAAATGCCTGTGGCTAACATCAAACCCCTGCTCTACCTGCCTTTTACCAAAGGGAAAATCGTGAAGTATGCCATAGGAAAAACGGTCGTTTCCTTTTTCAATATTTTGCCGTCCTTCTTTTTTATTCCCTTTTCTGTGGTTCTTTTAATGGAAGGCTATGATCCTCTAGGAGTCATCAGCTGGCATATTGCGATGCTTTCCATCACATTGCTCCTTAATTTCTTGAATGTTTTTCTTAACAACCTCGACAAAGTCTTTTATCCTGTACTTGCTGTTCTAGTAGCTTTGGGCGTTTCTCAGTATTACGGCTATTTTGATGTAACAGCATACACACTGCCTTTATTTGAGTTTTTCTTTAATCAGCCTTGGAGTTTTATCCTTCCTCTTGGACTTGCCGCACTAGCCGCAAACTATGCCTATATCTATTTCAAGCAACAATTGTATCTAGATGCTGGGTTGAGTGTAAAAGGAGAGAAGGTCACTACAGAAAACCTGGACTTCCTCAACAGATTTGGAAAAATGGCAGTATATCTTAAAAATGATGTGAAGTTGATCAAGCGCAACAAGCGTGCGAGAACCACCTTCATCATGGGATTCTTGTTTATGTTTTACGGCTTGTACTTTATTGCGGTAGGTCAAGGCGAGTGGATGAAGGTTTTTGCGGCCCTATTTTGCACAGGGGGCTTCCTGTTTAGTTTTGGTGGACTGGTTCCTTCCTGGGACAGCAGCTATTATAAATTGATGATGGCGCAAAACATTCCTTATCGGGATTTTCTATTGAGCAAATGGTGGTTGATGGTGGTAGTGACAGCGGCGAGTACGGTTCTAAGCTGTTTTTATGTGTATTTCGGTATTGACTGGTTGTGGGCAATACTTGCGGGTGCTGTTTACAACATAGGCTTGAATGCTTCTATAACCTTACTGGGTGGAGCTTTTGTAAAAACACCTATAGATTTGACCAGTAATAAAAAAGCATTCGGCGATAGCAAGGCATTCAATTTTAAAACGGTGTTGCTCATCATTCCTAAAATGGTGCTTCCCGTCATTATCTATTACGCCTTTAGCTATATGTTCAACAGCAACATCGGTTTTGTAGCGATCGCTGCAACCGGATTGCTTGGGTTATTGTTCAGAAATAAAATTTTGACGCTCACTGAAAATATTTACAAAAACGAGAAATACGATACGATTGCGGCTTATGCGCAGAAGGATTGATGATAAGTTCGCTTTCGCGAAAGCGGACTCAAAAGAAGTTTATGCCGCATTTATTGAGGTACGACAGCATAAAAACTCAAACACCATTACAACCAACCCGTTAAAGAACCAGACATGATCAATATAGAAAACCTTTCCAAAAAATATAACGACACTACCGTCCTAGACATTGAAAGCTTACAAATTCCAAAAGGACAGTCTGTTGGTCTTGTAGGGAACAACGGTGCGGGAAAAACCACGCTTTTTTCCCTGTTTTTAGATCTGATCGAGCCTACCTCTGGTCACATCATCTCTAACGATATTCAGGTCAATGAGAGTGAGGCCTGGAAACCATTTACCAGTGCCTTTGTGGACGAGAGCTTCCTTATAGGTTACCTGACTCCAGAAGAATACCTCTATTTTATAGGAGAATTGCGCGGTCAATCTAAAGGAGACATTGATGCCCTTATGATCAAACATGCTGATTTCTTCAACGGCGAGGCGATAGGCCAGAAAAAATACCTGCGTGATCTTTCTAAAGGAAACCAAAAGAAAGTAGGTATCATCGCAGCATTGATAGGTAATCCAGAAGTGATTATTCTTGATGAGCCTTTTGCAAACCTAGATCCGTCCACGCAAATACGGTTGAAAGCCATCATTAAAGATCTTTCGAACAACCCCAACGTGACCATGCTTATTTCCAGCCATGACCTGATTCACGTGACTGAGGTTGCACAGCGCGTTGTGCTGCTTGAAAAAGGAAAGGTAGTGATGGACCAGGTAAAGGATGCGGCCACTTTTAGTCAATTAGAGAACTACTTTATGGGCATCAGTGAGCTGCACATGGTACCTGAAGAAAGTGATGTACAACCTATAACTACAGAAGAAGAATAGTTATGTCCCCAAAAATAAAAGTATTCCTGATCTACGGCCTCAGCTTTTTTGTGGTATTCTTGATCGCCAGGTTCCTTATGGTGCAATTCTTTACAGAGCCTACCTTTTGGACTACGTTTGTCCCTCTAGGTTTTGCGATCGCACTGGCACCCAAACCTCATATCGAGGAAACTGAAGAAGGCCGACAGTATGGGTTGAAAAGCATTTTTTCCAGTAAAATAATCAAGATCAAATAAGCCTATTCATTCAGATTCTAAGGGCTGTGGTTTATTCCTTATTTTTGATCCTAGTTACAATATCATAACCGCCTAACAGTTATGATAGCTAGAAACAGGAGCTGACTTGAAACATATTTCTTCCTATACGATTCTAATTATGAGTCTATTGCTGGTTCTTGCCAGTTGTAGCCGTAAAAGTGATTCCTTTATAAGCCGCAACCTGCACGCTGTGGGGACAGAATTTAATGCACTCTATAATGGCAACCTAGCTTTAGAAGCCGGTCTAGAAAGTATTGAGGCCAACTATCGCGACAACTACTGGGACATTCTTCCCGTGGAGCGTTTGTCTGTCAAGGATGAAATACGCATAAGCGAAGACGATCAAACGGATCCCAATTTCAAACGCGCCGAAGAGAAAGCCGTCATTGCTGTTCAAAAACACAGCATGCTTATCGATGGCGAGGAAGTCAATCCTCAAATCGACGAGGCTTATATGTTACTGGGGAAAGCGCGGTATTACGACCAGCGATTTATCCCTGCCTTAGAAGCCTTCAATTACATCCAGCAGTTCATGCCCCAATCGGATCAAATCCGGGTGGCTAAAATATGGCGTGAGAAAACCAATATGCGTTTGGATAATAATGAGATTGCCATTGAAAACCTACAAGCGCTCCTTAGTAAGGATAGTCTAGACATCCAACGAGAAGAATTGATTCTTGCAACTGCCACTCTAGCACAGGCTTATCTCAACGTAAATAAGACGGACAGTGCACTCATTTATATGAACCGTGCGGCTCAAAAGACAAAAGACCGGGCTACAGAGGGCCGTTATAAATTTATCGCTGGCCAGCTCTTTGCCCGCTCGGGACAGCGGGACAGCGCTATTGCTCATTTTGACCAGGTGATTGAACTGCACCGCAAGATCCCGCGCAACTATTACCTCAATGCCTTTATTGAAAAAATCAAGCTGAGAGACACCATTGAGCAAGGCGATGATGAGCTGCTTTTGATCCTCAATGAGCTGGAGGAAAATCGGGAAAATCGTCCTTGGCTGGATCTCATCAATTATAGAAAGGCGATCTATCTAGAATCCATTGATAGTGTTGACGGCGCCATCGCTTATTACAACAGATCCTTAAGGGCTGGCGATAGTGACGCTTATTTACAAGGGAACACCTATGATGCATTGGGGCGAATCAGTTTTGATGCGGCGCGTTTTGAAACGGCTGGAGCCTATTTTGATAGCGCTGCCACCAGATACGTTGATAAATCCAGAGAAAAAAGAGCCGTTGTCAAAAAGCGGGAGAACCTGGCAGACGTTATTCTCTACGAAAACAACCGCCGTAGTGCCGACAGCCTTTTGTCCATAATCGCTATGAGTGACGAGCAACGCACTAGCTTCTACAACGAATACATAGAAAACCTTAAACAAAACGAAGCACAATTAGCAGAACAGGCGGCTATAACTGAAGCTAATCTTGCACAGCAAAGAACCGCACTTACTACTATTGCAACGAATAATGCCATAGTAGGGAATAGAATGGGGCCACCGTCAGGCCCTGTTGATAATTCTGGACTCCCTGCTGGCAGCGATGCAACAAACTTCTATTTTTATATTCCAGCAACCGTAGCCAGAGGAAAATTACAGTTCCGGGCCATTTGGGGTGGCAGGCCGCTAGAGGATAACTGGAGGTGGTCCAACACCAGCTCTGGACTGATTGATCAGGCTACTGAAAATCAGGTAACCGCCATTGATGCCAGCAGTACCCCACCAGAATATCTGGCGTCCTATTATATAGACCGATTGCCGCAAGGTCAGGGAGCATTGGACAGCATTGCAGACTCCAGAGATTTCGCTTACTATCAATTGGGGGTTTTATATAAGGAAAAATTCAAGCGTGAGGATCTGGCTATCAATCGGTTTGAGAAATTATTGACCTTTGAGCCAGAGGAAAAACTATTACTGCCTACCCTGTATAACCTGTATTTAATGGGTCGTGATGCGTCTGGAAATGAGTTCGCTTTCGCGAAAGCGGAACAATACAAATCCACCATCATATCACAGTATCCGGAAACAAGATATGCGCAGATCTTACAAAACCCCCAAAGTGCTCTAGACAACACAGGCAGTCCAGAAAGGGTCTACAACGGTATATTTAAGGAATATGAACAAGAGAATTATGCAACGGTCATTGCACAAACGGAAGAGCAGATCCTGCGATATAGCGGTGATCCGATTGTTCCTAAATTAGAATTATTGAAGACCTACGCTTCTGGAAGATTGTATGGATTTAAAGCTTATAAAGAAGGCTTGGATTTTGTAGCCCTTAATTATCCCAGCAGTGAAACAGGAAAAGAAGCTGCCGCACTAGCAGCAGATGCTGAAAAAATGCAGATTCCAGAAACATTTGCGCCTGAAGAAAACCTAAACAGCTTCAAGATCCTATACCAGATACCCGCAGCAGACGTCGCATTACAACAAAAGATAGCAGCCCAGCTCAAGGAACGACTTTCAACAGCGGGCAGTCAACTAACTTATTCAATAGATGTGTATTCTCCTGAAACAACCTTGATTGTAATCCACGGATTGAACAGCAAACAAAGGGCTCAAGAAATTGCCTCCTATCTTGCCAATTCGGCCAACAAATTTGACTTGCCAAAAACTGCCACCACAGCGGCCACTGACAATTATAAGATCATTCAGGTTTATAAAAGCCTAGATGCGTATCAGTCAAAGTCGCAATAAAAACCCATTCCATGTTGAAATCTAATAAACCTATCGAAATTGTCGGAAATTCCCAAAATCGAATCGCCATTGGAACCACCATTACCGGTGATATTGTCAGTGAAGCTGGTTTTAGGATCGATGGGGAGATCATAGGTTCTTTAAAAACCAGCACTAAAGTTGTCATAGGCAAAGACGGTAAGATTGACGGCACCCTCGAGTGCATCAGTGCAGATATTGAAGGCTCCTTTACTGGAACTTTAAAAGTGGAAGGATTGTTATCCTTAAAATCCAGTGCCACCATTGAAGGTGAAGTCGTAACTGACAAGCTTTCTGTAGAACCTGGCGCCACCTTTAATGCGACCTGCTCTATGGGTGGCGTTGTGAAATCAGTATCTGCTGAGAAAAAAGAGGAAAAACCAGTTAAGATAGAAAAGAAAGAAGAAGCCGTTGAGAATGAGAAAAAAGAAAAGTCCAGTGGTGTCACCAAAAAAAGAAAGTCGGCCAACGTTGGGAAAAAAGGAAAATCCACTTAGAGTATATGCGGTTTTTTCCGGGATCGCGATCCAGATGCTGGCCATTATAGGCGGCTTTGCCTATCTGGGTACATGGCTGGATGCGAAATATAACACGGACAAACTAATTACCGCCATCGGAGTATTGGCTGGCGTTGGTCTCTCCCTCTACCTAGTCCTCGTGCAATTAAAACGAATAAACGACCCAAAAAAATAACAGTTCATTTAAAAAGATCTTTCTACTTTGAATTTTTACCTCAAATCATTTCTTGCCATAGGCATTGCGGCCATACTGGCTTATTTTTTTCACGGTTATGTACAGCAGCAGCCTGTGTTTGACCTTGTAAAATTGTATTCCTTTATAGGTATCGCTACATTTCTATCCGTCTCTGGAATGCATTATTTGTACTCGCTGGTGCCCAATCAGTTAGGTTTTGTGTTTTTGGTGACCGTGTTTGTAAAGTTTGGCGCAGCCTTGCTACTTTTCCCTCAACTCTTGGGAAGCGAGCCAGAACTGACCAAACAAGAAATTCTGTCATTTCTCATACCGTATTTTCTCTTTTTATCTATAGAGGCTATTCTTGTTGTCAAATGGCTCAATAAGACCTAATTAAGAAAGTTAGACCTTAGTTCAACCGGCTTAAAAAAAAGCCAATTACAGGCTGCCCATAAGATTGTTTTTTGTCATACATTTGCACCCGAATTAAGGAACCTAACCAATTAAGGTGAATTACATGTTTACAGCTTACTTAAAAACAGCTTTTTTTGCTCTGGCTTTTATCGCTTTCGCGAAAGCCAATGCACAAGATCATCACGAGAGACAATTGACAGAAGGTGAACAAATCATCTTTGATGAAGTTGATGGTGGCGAGTATGGCGAAGGAGATCCTGTAAATACCAAGACGGAAGTAGATAACTTTATCGCACATCACCTTCAGGACTCACATTACCTTACTCTTTTTGAAAAGGCCGATGACCACTTTTTTGTAAGCGTGCCACTTCCAGTCCTTCTATGGGATAATGGGTTAAGAGTTTTTATGTCTTCTGTATTCCACCATGGTGAGGAGATTGCAGAGATTGATGGCAATTACTACCAATTACACCATAGTAAAATCTATAAGGTCAATGGCCCAGAAGATTTTATCCCTGCTGATGTTCACCATCCAGAAAATGTAAAGCCGTTCGATATCTCAATCACTAAAAATGTAGTTACTGCACTTCTAGTCGGACTGATCATCTTCTTAATCTTTGGTGCTCTAGCAAAACAATATAAAAAACGATCCATCCCTAAAGGTTTTGGTCGGGTATTGGAACCATTAGTCATTTATGTGCGCGACGAGATTGCAAAGCCCAATATAGGTGAGCAGAAGTACCGCAGGTTCATTGGGTTTTTACTCACCGTATTCTTTTTTATATGGATTGCTAACCTGTTAGGTCTTACCCCATTGGGAACCAACCTTACAGGTAACATCGCTGTGACTGTTGGTCTAGCCTTGTTGACCTATTTAATCACGACCTTTAGTGCTAATAAGGATTATTGGAAGCACATCTTCTGGATGCCCGGCGTACACTGGGTCATGAAAATATTCTTTATTCCTATTGAATTGTTGGGAACACTGACAAAGCCATTTGCGCTACTCGTTCGTTTGTACGCAAACATTACGGCAGGGCATGTCGTATTGTTCACATTATTAGGGGCAATCACGGTCGCCAAAACAGATTTAAGTATAGGTACTGGAGCAAGTGTAGGTTTTGGAATATTCTATTTCATTCTTGCCATCTTCATCACACTCATAGAATTATTAGTAGCTTTTCTACAAGCGTATATCTTCACATTGCTGTCTGCCCTATTTATAGGAATGGCAGTAGCAGAGCACGATCATCCAGAGCATGCTCATGCGGAAGAAGACGATATAGATGAAGTTAGAGAACGTTTTGTTTAATTTTTAAATTTTAGTTTATGCAAGGTACAGAAGACATCGCCCCATTGATACCAACTATCGTTGGTGCGGGACTAATCGCAATCGGCGCTGGTATCGGTCTAGGAATGATCGGTGGTAAGGCAATGGAAGCAATTGCACGTCAGCCAGAGGCTGCTGGTAAAATCCAAACAGCGATGATTATCATCGCAGCACTTTTGGAAGGTTTTGCTTTTGCTGCACTTCTTCTAGGATAAGAAGAAGCGCTTTAGAGCACTATTATTAATCACAGCCGTGTAACGGTTGGTTACAGGGCTGTGTTTATTACAATTTAAAAAAACAACACCATTTAAGACATGGAGCAATTAATTAATGACTTTTCGATAGGGCTATTTATTTGGCAAGTAGTTATTTTACTTATCCTAATCTTCTTGATAGGCAAATTTGCATGGAAGCCTATTTTAAAAAGCCTAGACGACCGTGAACAAGGTATTTCTGACGCTCTTGCAGCAGCAGAAAATGCAAGGTTGGAAATGGCAAAACTAGAAGCGTCAAACGCAACGGCAGCTCAAGAAGCTCGTGAACAACGCGATGCTATTATGAAAGAAGCTCGTGAGATCAAAGAAAAAATGATCGTAGATGCAGCAGTAGTCGCTCAGGAAAAAGCAGACAAGATCATCGCAAGTGCACAAGAAGCCATCCAGGCAGAAAAGAAAGCCGCCCTAGCAGACATCAAGTCGCAAGTCGCTAACCTATCTGTGGATATTGCAGAAAAAGTAACCCGCAAGGAACTTTCTGAGAAAGAGGCACAGTTTGCCTTGATCGAAAAAATGCTTGCTGAAGCCAATATCTAGAAATCCATTATGAAACTTTCAAGAGCAGCATCCCGATACGCCAAAGCCATCCTTGATCTAGCGATAGACAAGAAGGAAGCGGCTGCCGTGAATGAAGAAATGAAAACGGTCCTAACGACCGTTCATAAGAATAAGGAGCTACAGGATTTCTTGAAAAGCCCTGTCGTAAAGGCAGATCAGAAACGTGGAGCCCTGCGACAAATATTTAGTACCGCTGGTGGCATCACCATGGGTGCTTTTGACCTGGTTGTGGACAACCAGCGGGCAGACATCCTGGGAGATATCGCTACAAAATACATTCTTCTTTTTGAAGAGATGAACAAACGCGAGGTAGCTACCGTAACCACAGCGGTAGAAATCACTCCAGAGCTAGAGGCAAAAGTACTGGCCAAGGCTAAGGCACTGGCAGGGACTGAAATAACCTTGGAAAAGAAAATTGACCCCAGCATCGTGGGTGGATTTATCCTGAGGGTAGGCGATAAAGAAATCAATGCCAGCGTGCACAATACGTTGGGCGAGCTCAAAAGAGAGTTTGCCAATAAATACAGTATCGAGTAATATAACTTGTGGGTACCTCGCTTTCTTTTCGCTTTCGCGGAAGCGAAATTTAAAAGAAGTTCAGACCGCACTCGTGCGGTACGAAAGCGAAAACAACAACAAATCATAGGTCTCAAAAGACCGCAGTAATAGAATAAATAGAACAACATGGCAGAAGTAAATCCAGCAGAAGTATCTGCAATACTTAAGCAACAATTATCAGGTTTTGATGCTACGGCGTCTCTTGATGAAGTGGGAACCGTTCTTACCGTAGGTGATGGTATCGCACGTGTTTATGGTCTTTCAAACGCACAATATGGAGAACTTGTTTCTTTTGCGAGCGGTATGGAAGGTATCGTATTGAACCTTGAAGAAGACAATGTAGGTGTGGTTCTTTTAGGCCCATCCATTGAAATCAAAGAGGGTGATACGGTAAAAAGAACGGAACGTATTGCTTCCCTAAGAGTAGGTGAAGGAATCGTAGGTCGTGTCGTAAACACACTTGGTTTGCCTATCGATGGTAAAGGTCCTATTGAAGGTGACCTTTATGAGATGCCCCTAGAGCGTAAAGCTCCTGGAGTTATCTATCGGGAACCGGTAACGGAACCTATGCAGACGGGTATCAAGTCTATTGACGCGATGATCCCTGTAGGTCGTGGCCAGCGTGAGTTGGTTATTGGTGACCGTCAGACGGGTAAGTCTACCGTGTGTATCGATACGATCATCAACCAAAAAGAATTTTATGATGCTGGCGAGCCAGTATATTGTATATATGTAGCTATTGGGCAAAAAGCTTCTACCGTTGCCTTGATTGCAAAGGTTCTTGAAGAAGCTGGAGCATTAGCTTATACGACTATCGTTGCTGCAAATGCATCTGACCCTGCACCTATGCAGGTGTATGCACCCTTTGCTGGAGCGGCGATTGGCGAGTACTTCCGTGATACGGGTCGTCCTGCATTGATCGTTTTTGACGATTTGTCAAAGCAGGCAGTGGCTTACCGTGAAGTGTCCCTATTGCTACGTCGTCCACCAGGACGTGAGGCTTATCCGGGTGACGTTTTCTTCTTGCACTCCAGATTGTTGGAGCGTGCGGCTAAAGTCATCAACGATGATAAGATCGCATCTGAAATGAACGACCTTCCAGATAGCTTAAGACCTATCGTTAAAGGTGGCGGTTCACTAACAGCATTGCCTATCATTGAAACCCAAGCGGGTGACGTATCGGCTTATATCCCAACCAACGTAATCTCGATTACAGACGGTCAGATTTTCCTTGATGGTGATTTGTTCAACGCAGGTGTACGTCCAGCGATTAACGTAGGTATTTCAGTATCTCGTGTGGGTGGTAACGCTCAGATCAAATCGATGAAGAAAGTAGCTGGTACATTGAAACTGGATCAAGCAGCATTCCGTGAGTTGGAAGCTTTCGCAAAATTCGGTTCTGACCTAGATGCTGCAACTTTAAGTGTTATCGAAAAAGGAAGAAGAAACGTGGAGATCCTGAAGCAGGCTCAAAACAATCCTTACCCAGTAGAAAACCAGATCGCGATCATCTACGCAGGTTCTAAGAACTTGTTGAGAAACGTGCCGATCGATAAAGTAAAAGAATTTGAAAGAGATTATCTAGAATTGCTCAATGCAAAGCATAGAGGAACACTAGATACATTGAAAGCTGGTAAATTAACGGATGAAGTAATCGATACGTTGACTGCAGTGGCTAAAGATCTTTCTTCGAGATACTAATTGAGAATGTTGAATTCAGAATTCAGAATTGGGCTATAAACCACGAAACAATGCAATAGTTGACAAGTCATTTTATATGGCTTGTGATATTGTAAATTTCTGTACGGTTTTGAGAAACAATCGGGATTATGAAATCGCAAATCAATTTATAAAAGCAGGAACGAGTGTTGGTGCTAATGTTAGAGAATCGCAACGAGGAGCAAGCACCAAGGATTTTGCAAATAAATTAAAAATAGCGCTTAAGGAAGCTGAAGAAGTAGAGTATTGGTTGGATATTATTGATGCAACTCGTTATTATGATTTGGTCAGTCTCTATAAACAAGTAGATGAAATCATTCGGTTATTGTTAAGCATTATTAAATCATCAGGAAATTCATAATTCAACATTCTGAATTCATAATTGAAATATGGCGAATCTTAAGGAAATACGTAACAGAATAACCTCAGTATCTTCAACGATGCAGATTACATCTGCTATGAAGATGGTGAGTGCGGCAAAGCTGAAGAAGGCACAGGATGCCATCACGGCAATGCGTCCCTATTCTGATAAGCTAACGGAATTGCTACAGAACCTGAGCGCTTCCATGGAAGACGATGCAAGCAGCAAATTTGCCGAGCAGCGCGAGGTAAAGAGAGCATTGGTTGTAGCGATCACTTCTAACCGTGGTCTTGCCGGTGCGTTTAACTCTAACATTATCAAGGAATTGATTCGCTTAAATCAGGAAGACTTGAAAGGTGTAGATGTTTCTTACATGACCATTGGTAAAAAAGCGAATGACTTTGCCAAAAAAGGTTCTCCCATCCAGTCCAATAAGAGTGATCTTTTTGATGATATTTCTTTCGACAAGGTGTCTGTCATCGCTGAAGAATTAATGGAACTGTTCGTTACTGGCGAGTTTGATAAGATCGTGATCGTTTACAACAGTTTTGTAAACGCAGCGACACAGACAGTCATGAGCGAGGAATTCCTACCGTTGAAGCCACTCGCTGGACTAGAGGGAGAAGCTCCTGCAAATGCAACGGAATACATTTATGAGCCGTCCAAAATAGAAATCATCGAGCAGTTGATTCCTAAATCCTTGAAGATGCAGTTGTACAAAGGGGTTCGCGATTCATGGGCAAGTGAGCACGGCGCACGCATGACCGCTATGCACAAAGCTACCGACAACGCAACCGAGTTGAGAGATCAATTGAAACTGACCTACAACAAAGCACGTCAAGCCGCCATTACCAACGAGATCCTTGAGATCGTGGGTGGTGCAGAGGCATTGAATAATTAAATACCTGCGTAGGCAGTTATCTCTTCAAGAGAACAAACTACGGTTCATTTAAAACCTAAATTATTACAAACCTTCTAGCAACCCTAGAAGGTTTTTTTATGAAGGATTGTAAAGTTAGTTCGCTTTCGCGAAAGCGAACTAAAACAAATCAGGTAAAAAAAACGTAACATTTTAAGAGTTGGCTATCTAAAGGATAAACAACAACACCCAACTCATGAAAACAACTCCACATCTCGCACTACTCATCGCCCTATGCATAGGTTTTATATCAACCGCGCAACAACAAGCCATACAGGTTACCGTAACGGGAACTGGCGACCCTATTGTTCTTCTTTCAGGTTTTGCCACCCATGGCGACGAGGCCTGGGCAGCAACCGTCAGCGAACTTTCCAAAACCCATCAATGCCATGTGGTCAACTATGCGGGCTTTGCAGGTCAAGAACCGATTGAGTTCCCATGGCTTCCCAAAGTGGTCAGCGGGATCGAGAATTACATAAAAGCAAACAACCTCAACAATACCGTCATCATAGGCCACAGCATGGGTGGGACCATAGGTATCCAACTAGCAGCAAATGCAGATTTGACCATTGCTCAATTGATCATCGTTGATGCGCTTCCAGCCACAGGTGCCTTGATGATGCCCGATTTTAAACCAGAAACGCTGGTTTATGAAAGTCCCTACAATCAGCAGATGCTGGATATGGATGAAGCCGCCTTTGCCCAGATGGCAACGGGAATGGCCGCTGGAATGACTAGCAATCCAGATGGTCAGCAGCAGATTATTAAGTGGATGAAAGCCACAGACAGCAAGACCTTTGTGTACGGCTATACGGATTACCTTAAGTTTGATGTGCGCGAGGATCTTAAGCTAATCAAGATTCCGGTAACTATTCTGGGCGCAGGAAAACCCTACGGAGAAGCCCTTGCGCGCACAAATTATGCGAACCAATATGAAAACCTTGCGAATTACAGTCTCAAAATGAATCCAGACAGCGCCCACTTTATCATGATGGATCAACCAGAATGGTTCCTAGATCAATTAAACCAAATCTTGAAATAAGCCACCGTGACAGAAGCAGAATTTACAAGCACCTACAACAGGCTCTATCCTAAGATCTATCGGCTGTGCCTAGGTTATGTCGCAGGCGATGAAGCGATGGCACGAGAGCTTTCCCAGCAAACCTTTATCAAAGTCTGGAACCATGGGAGTTCGTTCAAAGGAGATTCTGACATCAGCACATGGATCTATCGCATTGCCGTCAACTGCTGTCTGGGCCAGATAAAAAAGAAACGGCCGCTAAAACTAGAAATTGATCCTGCTATAATGGATAACAGCGAGGATGCCAACGAAGAGGAAAATCCTGCGAAAAACATCCAGCAGCGTTATGGCTGCATCGACCAGCTCAAAACTATCAATAAAACCGTTATCCTGATGGAACTGGAACAAATCCCACAGGAAGAAATCGCAACCACTCTAGGCTACTCGCACGGTTCCATAAGAACACGATTATCCAGAATACGAGAAGCTCTTTTAAAATGCATGACCCATGGAAAATAAAACTATTAACCAGATCTGGGAACAACAACCTTCCACTCTGCCACAATTTCCATCAAGGGAAATTATAAAAAAGGCAGCGACACAAAGACGCAACCAGAAAACGGGAATCGCCGTCATGTGCATCACGGTGGGGATTCTAATCCTCTATGCCATCTGGCAATTCCCAGATGAGATCAATATGTTCATTGCAGGATTGTTCTTGATGATCGCATCATTAGTGGTGCGCATTGCCATTGAGATTGCCTCCAATTGGCGCAAAGTGTCTGGTATGGTACATCTTGATGGAAAGCAGTATCTGGACTATTTGAAACGGTTCTACCACTGGCGCAAACGCATCCATTTTATCATTACGCCACTTTGTTTTGGTGGATATATCTTCGGTCTATTACAGCTGTTTCCCTATTTCAAAAGGGAGTTTTCTGAAGGGTTTTATATCTACCTTATCGTGAGTGGCAGCCTTTCGATAGCCGTTATAGCTGTCATCATCATCAACCAGGTAAGGAAAGAGTTGGTGTTTCTGAAATCGATAACAAATCAAAAGGCAAGGGTCAGTTGAGCAGAAGATTCAGTTTAAAAAATGAAGTTAGATTGTGCACTGGGCTTGTGGGTTAATTCGCTTTCGCGAAAGCGAAACCACCACTGCCCTACCTGACCAGCGGCCTTACTTTTTTACCTAGGAAATAGGAAGCTAGGTTCAAGGCCATCGCCACTAGCGCCCCCCATTGATCACCATCTGCAATCGAGATGTGTGCGCCAAAGGCCAGTAGGATGTTGAAGAAAAATCCCGCGTATACCCATTCCACCAGCGATCTATTTTTCCTGATGAGAATCACCGCTACACCAGCGAGCTTCAGCACAGCTAGTGGATAAACCACCCAAGTGGGGAAACCCAGTTTGATAAATTCTGAAGAAACGTCCTCGTGATTCACAATGTACATTCCTGCAGAAAATAAAAACAGTGCACAAAAAAGAACCGTAATGATCCAGTAGGCATATTTCATAAAGGGTGGGTAGGTGTTAAGTGAGCCACATGGCTGTTTTGGGCTATTGGTACTTGCGTTCTACTAGTTGGAGAAATCTGTTTTCATAGCTCTCCTTGCCCTCCCAATTGTTATAATCAGGCTTGATCATGGTCTGGATAAAGTTTTGCGCCTCGTCAAAAGAATGAATCGTATTCAATTGAGAGAGTACCCGGTTAAAATCCTGGTTGCTATTGTTGAAAAGATGTTTGACAAACCCCATGCGGTCATTCATCCCTATTTTCAAACCTGTATTGAGAGAAGAGTTGAGCGATCTGGGTTTATCAGAATCCTGTTGTGAAGATTTACGCTCAAAAACGGGCATGGTCTGGAAATCTGCCGTGAGTTGTTCCAGGTTATTCTTCTCATACTTCTTCATAGAGGCTGGTTGTCCAGCAGGGGTTTCCGGTACCTCATCCGGCATTTCGAACACCATTTTTTGAATGGTGGCCATTCCTGGAAGGTCCATTTCCTCGCGATCGTCCTCTTCTGGTACGAATAGATCAGTCAGACTGTTTGTTGTTGTGGAATAATCATTTGGATTCTTCTCAGGCGATTCTTTCTTGACTTTCTCTGCAATGGTGGAATCCTTTTTTTCAAGCTTAGGAGCGTCTGGAGCCTCATCAGGCATCTCGACCACCATTTTTTGAATGGTGGAGATTCCAGGAAGGTCCATTTCTTCCCTGCTGTCCTGCTCATCAGGAACAAAAAGGTCACTCAGGTTATTATTGGAAAAGGCCTCTTTAACTTTTTCTTGTGTTTCTTCCATGACGTTTTCCACGTCTTTGGAAACTGTTTTCACGTCCTTTTGAGCATCTTTAAAAGCTTCCTTAAGTTTTGATTCTACCTCCTGGTTTTCAGCATTGGGCTTCACTTCGGAAAAATGTTTTTCTGTAAAAACCAAAATCGTTAGTTTTTCATAAAGTTCCTTAGCCATGGATTGTAGCTGGTTGATGTCTTCTTTGTCCTTCAACTCTAGTATGCGGTGGGCCAGATTTGTAAGGTCTGCAACTATTTTCTTTTTCATAATGGGTTTATATGCCGCACGTTTCTTTGTATTTTTGAGTCAATTGCAGGATCTTGGCGGCTCACTGCAAGAGCCTCTAAATTACAAAATGTTTCTAGAAAATACCGTTAATCATGAAGAGCAATTCGGCTGGATCGAAGTGATTTGTGGATCCATGTTTTCAGGAAAAACAGAGGAGCTTATCCGCAGGTTAAGACGCGCCCAGTTTGCCAACCAGAAAGTCGAGATCTTCAAGCCTGCCATTGACGTGCGTTATGACGAGGAAAAAGTAGTTTCCCATGATTCTAATGAAATTCATTCTACACCTGTACCCGCATCATCAAATATTCCTTTACTTGCTAATGGTTGTCAAGTCGTAGGGATCGATGAGGCCCAGTTTTTTGATGATGGTATCGTGGCGGTATGTAACTCCCTAGCAAATTCTGGCATACGTGTCATTGTTGCTGGGTTGGACATGGATTTCAAGGGCAATCCATTTGGCCCTATGCCCGCTCTCATGGCCACTGCAGAGTATGTGACAAAAGTACACGCCGTATGCACCCGTACGGGTAATCTGGCACAGTACAGTTACCGCAAGACTAGCAATGATAATGTGGTGATGCTGGGCGAACAACAAGAATACGAACCCTTGAGTCGTGGTGCTTATTACAAGGCCATGCTCTCCAATAAAGTGAAGGATATTCAAGTGAAAGATCCACAGCAGGTAAACAATAAAACAGGTTCCTAAATGACATTTACCGGCACCAGACTGGAAGTAGATCTAGATGCACTCGCCCATAATTTCAAGGTTCTCAAATCAAAGATCTCCAGTGACACACTCTTTATGAGCGTGGTCAAGGCAAATGCCTATGGCCATGGGATTGTTAGAATTGCACAAAAACTTCAAGAGCTGGGTACTGATTATTTTGCCACCGCCTATGTAGATGAGGCCATAGAATTGAGGGACAACGGCATCGTTAAGCCCATTTTAGTCCTTCATCCACAAATTCATACTTTGGAAGTTTGCATCGACCGGTGCATTGAACCAGTCATTTATAGTGTGGAGGTGCTGGAGGCTTTTTCCGCTTTCGCGAAAGCGAATTCACAACAGCATTACCCCATACACTTAGAGTTCAATACAGGCATGAACCGTCTGGGTATCGATCCCGGCGACCTATCAAAAGTTGTGAACCTGGTCCAGAACAATCCCTCCATCAAGGTGCGCGGACTGCAGTCACACCTAGGGGCAAGCGAGGACCTTACAGAGAAGGAATATACCCTAGGCCAGATCGTATCGTTCCAGAAACTATGCGATCAGGTGGAATACAAACTGGGTTATCCATGCCTGCGTCATACAAGCAACACCAGCGGTATACTAAATTATGAAAACGCCCATTACAGTATGGTACGCTCTGGCATTGGACTGTATGGTTATGGGAACGATGTACGATTTGACAAAGAGTTGCAGCCTATCGCCGCCCTCAAGTCAAATATCTCACAAATACGGCATATCAAAAAGGGAGAAACCGTTAGCTACAACCGCAGCCATACCGCAGATAAGGACATGACCTATGCCGTGATCGCACTGGGCCATGGGGACGGCTTTAACCGTATTTATGGGTTTGGGAAATCCAGCCTGCGCATCCATGGCCACTGGGCACCCACTCTGGGCATTATCTGTATGGATATGCTCATGGTAGATATTACTGGAATTACTTGCAATGTAGGGGACGAGGTGGTTATTTTTGACCCGCAGTTTCCCGCCAATGAGATGGCTGAAAAAGTAGGTACCATTTCTTATGAGTTGCTCACTGGAATTCAAAAACGGGTGCCACGAATTTATTCCAGTAAATGACCCAACTGCTGTAGTACAGACACCCCTGCAGTGGAATTCCTACTGGATTGCTGCCCTTAACTCCGGTTAAAAAGCCTAATTTTAAATAACCATAAAAATCTATTATCATGCTTAAAGAATTTAAAAAGTTTATCATGACGGGTAACGTCATTGACCTGGCCGTTGCCGTGCTGCTTGCTGGAGCTACTGCTCTAGTGGTCAATGGGTTTGTTAAACTAATTATGATGCCTATCATTGGTCATTTCACAGGAGGGGCCGACTTTTCAGATTTCAAGATCATTCTAGATCAGGCTATTGTAGCCGCAGATGGTACCATTGAAACACCAGAAAATGCCATCCTTTATGGAGAGTGGATCAATACGATCATCAACCTGATCATTGTTGGTTTTGTGCTCTTTATGATTGTAAGAGCCTACAACAAAACCAAGAAAAAGAAAGAGGAAGCGCCTGCTGCACCAGCAGGACCAACTAAGGAAGAGCAGCTGTTAATGGAAATTAGAGACGCCATTAAAGCACAAAATTAATCAGGAATGTTCCCGATTTGATAGGCCGTTTCTATACCAGAAACGGCTTTTTTATCCATAAAGCTTCCTATCAGGTCATTATTTAATTGCGGACGTGTACATTTGTTGCTTAAATTTTAACCTCATGAAAATAGCGGTTGTAGGCGTCACGGGAATGGTGGGCCAGGTCATGCTCAAAGTTTTAGAAGAACGTCACCTTGATATTACGGAATTGATACCCGTAGCCTCAGAAAAATCTGTAGGTACTGAAATTACTTTCAAGAATAAACAGTACAAGGTCGTCAGCATGCAGGATGCTATTGGCATGAAGCCAGCTATCGCCTTATTTTCTGCAGGTGGTGGGGTAAGTCTAGAGCACGCTCCTAAATTTGCAGCTGCCGGCACTACCGTTATCGACAACTCCAGTGCATGGCGCATGGAAACCGATAAAAAACTGATTGTTCCAGAAATCAATGCCGACCAGTTGACCACCAGCGATAAAATAATCGCAAACCCCAATTGTTCTACCATTCAACTGGTAATGGCATTAGCGCCATTGCACAAGAAATATGGCATTAAACGTTTGGTCATTTCTACCTATCAATCCATCACTGGCACAGGTGTCAAAGCGGTCAAGCAGCTGGAAAATGAATACACAGATTCCAAAGGTGAGATGGCCTACCCCTACCAGATCCATAGAAACGCATTGCCACACTGCGACGTTTTTGAGGAAAATGGCTATACCAAAGAAGAATTGAAACTCGTACGCGAGACGCAAAAGATCCTTGACGATAAAACCATTGCTGTAACGGCAACTGCAGTACGTATTCCCGTGGTGGGCGGCCATTCTGAATCGGTTAACGTGGAATTTCACAAGGACTTTACAGAGTCTGAAGTGCGTGCTATTCTTGCAAGTTCCCCAGGAGTGACCGTTCAAGACAATCCAGATGTGAATTTGTATCCCATGCCTTTGATGGCTCAAGGCAAGGATGATGTTTTTGTCGGTCGCATTAGAAGAGATCATTCTACCGCAAATGCACTCAACATGTGGATCGTTTCTGACAACCTGAGAAAAGGTGCTGCGACAAATGCTGTGCAGATAGCCGAGTATTTGATCAAAAAAAAGCTCGTAAACGCCTAATAAGAGGCTGCGCATAAGGAAATTGGCTAACTTTCATCCCTAGTTTAGCTTTATCCTATGCGCACATTTTTACTATTCGCTTGTTTTATACTTTCCACCAGTTCCATCAAGGCGCAATTCTGGACAGAATATGCCTCTGGTTTCCCAACGGCTTCCACTGGAATATCCAGATTTGATATCGTTGATGAAGAGGTGGCCTGGGGAATAGGTTACAATGGCATCAACCCAGATACGAACATCCAGCGCTTCTCTAAAACAGCAGATGGTGGCCTTACCTGGACGGACGGTAGTTTTACTCTAGGCAACGTAGGCTTGGGAATCGCAGATATATCTGCCCTAGATTCCCAGGTGGCATTTGTTGCCGCATATCCCAGAAGTGCCGATCAAACAGGGGGAGTTTGGAAAACGGAAGATGGGGGTTCCAGCTGGAATAAGCTCACACAAACAGAATTTACGGCTAGCTCGAGTTTTACAAATGTGCTTCAGTTCTACGACAATGGACAAGGCATTGTTATAGGTGATCCTATATCTGATGGTTGGGAAATTTATTTGACCAGCGACACCGGTTTGACGTTTACCAGATTGAATGCTTCAAACATACCCGCCCCACAAGCCAATGAAACAGGTTATCTGGCTCAAAAAGTAAGCCTTGGAAATTCAATATGGTTCACCACCAGCAAAGGAAGGGTTTTTCATTCTACTGATCGAGGTTCCAATTGGAACGCATACCCGTCTCCTGTAGCAGATTTTGGGGGAACAGAGGTCTTTGCAGACATCAGCTTTTCAGATGCTAATAAGGGAATCTTGCAGACGAATGCCGGTGTGGTTTACGCCACATTGAATGCTGGAGTTACCTGGACACAGATCACTAACAGCGGGAGTGGAAATCCATTTGGGGACAATATCGCCTATATTCCTGGAACCAGTTCTATCGTGAGTGTAGGGTCAGATCCTGATTTTGCCGGCAGCTCCTATTCTATCGATGACGGGATCACCTGGAACAACATCGACACGATCCAGCATGTGGACGTGGCTTTCTTTAGTGCCAGTGCTGGATATAGTGGTGGCTTCACAAATGCCTCTGACGATGGTGGTGTGTTTGTATATTCTTTAAATGTATTGTCTGGTGGTAATTTCGCTTTCGCGAAAGCGATATCACTCTACCCCAACCCTGCTAAAAATCAAGTCAATATCTCTGGCGCAGAAGCCATTTTAAAACTAGAATTAGTTAACTTGAGCGGTCAAATTGTGAAGACTTTGGAACCAGCTCCTATCTTGTCTCTAGAAGGAGTTGCCACCGGTCTTTATTTGTTGAAAATCACCACTGACATAGGCACTGAAACACTACCTCTAATTAAAAATGAACTATGAATACTAAACCTATTTATCTAGCAGCATTGAGCATACTGACACTAACTTCTTGCAAAGATGAAAAAGCAGAAGATGATACTCGCATCGCAGTCACTTATCCTGAAACAAAAAAAGTCGATACTACAGACATCTATTTTGGCAATGAGGTTGCAGATCCTTACCGCTGGCTGGAGGACGATCGCAGCGAAGAGACGGGAGAATGGGTCAAAGCACAAAACAAAGTCACTAAAGAATACCTAGAAAACATTCCCTATCGCAAGCAGATTGAGGAACGCTTGACAGAATTGTGGAATTATGAAAAAATCAGCGCTCCTTTCATAGAAGGCGATTATGCGTATTACTATAAGAATGACGGTTTACAAAACCAGTCGGTTCTTTACAGGTATCAAAAAGACGCAGACCCATCAACAGCTACTGTGTTCCTAGACCCTAATTCCTTTGCGGAAGATGGTACCATTTCCTTAGGCGGCATGAGCTTTACGGAAGATGGTTCTAAAATAGCCTACGCGGTTTCTGAGGGCGGGAGTGACTGGCGCAAGGTTATTGTGTTGGATGCGGTGACTAAAGAAATGATAGGCGACACGATCATTGACGTGAAATTCTCAGGAATGTCATGGTATAAAGATGATGGGATTTACTACTCCAGTTACGACAAGCCTAAAGGAAGTGAACTGAGTGCGATGACAGACCAGCATAAATTGTACTACCACAAATTAGGAACTCCACAGAGTGCCGATAAGGTAGTTTTCGGCGGCACGGCAGATCAGAAATACAGATACATACGCGGTGGTGTTACAGAAGACCAACGATTCTTGATCATCTCTGCTAGTACCAGTACTAATGGAGGAAAGATTTTTATGAAACGATTGGACCAGCCTAACGCACCTCTGGTTACTGTTGTCGATAATTTTGACACCAACAGTTACGTCATGCATAATGAAGGGGACAAATTATGGATCGTTACAGATTACAACGCCCCTAACAAGAAAATAGTCACCACAAATTTCTCAAATCCTACTCCCGCCAACTGGACAGACCTGATTCCAGAAACTGAAAGTGTGTTATCGCCCTCCACAGGTGGTGGTTACATTTTTGCAGAATATATGGTAGATGCCGTTTCCCAGATCAAGCAATACAATTATGACGGTACCCTGGTACGCAATGTTAGCTTGCCTGGCGTGGGTAGTGTAGGGGGCTTTGGGGCTAAAGAAGAGGATAAGACATTGTACTATTCGTTCACTAATTATGTGACTCCGGGAAGTACTTATTTGTACAATATAGAAAAAGGAACTTCAGAATTGTACCGCAAACCAGACGTGAAGTTTGACCCTAGTTTGTATGAAAGCAAGCAGGTGTTCTATACCTCAAAAGACGGTACGAAAATCCCAATGATCATTTCCTATAAAAAAGGAATGAAGCAAGATGGAACGAATCCTACCATACTCTATGGCTATGGAGGTTTTAATATTTCGCTCTACCCTGGATTCTCCGTTTCCCGTGCCGCGTGGATGGAAATGGGTGGTGTTTATGCAGTGGCCAACTTAAGAGGTGGTGGCGAGTATGGCACCAAATGGCACGATTCCGGTACAAAAATGCAGAAACAAAATGTATTTGATGATTTCATCGCCGCTGCAGAGTTTTTGAAAAAAGAAAAATACACCTCAACAGAAAAACTAGCCCTGCAGGGAGGATCCAACGGTGGGCTTTTAGTAGGAGCTACCATGACGCAGCGACCAGACCTTGCTGCAGTGGCCATTCCACAAGTAGGTGTTTTAGACATGTTGCGTTATAACAAGTTTACTGCCGGTGCAGGATGGGCTTACGATTATGGAACAACAGAGGATAATGCCGAAATGTTTGAATACCTAAAAGGCTATTCTCCACTCCACAATATCAAGGCGGGCACTAACTACCCAGCAACCTTAATCACAACCGGTGATCATGACGACCGTGTGGTCCCGGCGCATTCCTTCAAGTTTGCGGCAGAGTTACAATCCAAGCAAGCTGGAAACAACCCGACATTGATACGCATTGAAACAGACGCTGGTCATGGGGCCGGAAAACCTACCAGTAAAACGATTGAAGAACAAACTGACATTTATGGATTTACTCTTTATAACATGGGTTACAAGGAGTTACCACAGCCTGTTAAGGATGTGAAGATGTAGATTTAAAAACTAGAGTTACTAAAACCGCCTCTTTTAAAGTAGGCGGTTTTTTTTATTTTTTATAATTTAGAGGTTCATCTACCTTTATGATCGTTATAATGTCCCTTTTAAACAGACTGGCCCGTGTAAGCTTCATTATAGTTTTTCCTGCCGGTCTTTTCTCCCAAACACCAAAAATTCCAAACGATAGTAGTTCCTTTTATACTTTTAAGCTGCAGGAATTGCGACGACAGCAAGATAGCGTGGTGTATTATGGGGATCGTTTGTTCGCTTTCGCAAAAGCGAACCAAAATAAAAAAGCTGAGTTCGTCGCACAAAGAGCCCTTGGAAGTGCTTATAGCATCACCCAACAATTCCAGAAAAGCAACAATCACATCCATGCAGCGCTCATCCTGGCTGATGTACTGAAGGATCCAGAACTTAAATTTACGGTCTACGGGCCGCTGGCGCATAATTACAGACGTACACAATATCAGGACAGCGCACGATTTTACTATAAGAAGCTGGAGAAGTGGCATGCTCTCAACGGTCGCCCACAAATGGCCGTGAGGCAAATCAACTCTCAAGGATCTACTTATTTTGATCAAGCTGATTATGAAAAGGCTTTGCCCCTATTTGTTGAAGCATATGATAAAGCGCAAGAATTAAATGACTCAGCCCTTATCATAGAAACCCAAAGGCATCTTGCAGAAACCTATCTACAAAAGGGAATGCCTAATGCCTCTATCGATCAAGCAAATGCTGCTTTAAACCTGGCTCAAGAGACCGGCCTGTTGCGCTATCGGGCTGCTTTTTATTCTATTATCGCTCGTGCATATGTGGATTTGGGAAATGTCGAGCTCGCAACGGAATATAAGAGCAAAGCAAATGAAGCCCAAACCTCTATACCTAAAGACGCTATTGTTGAAAGACCACTTAATAAAGATTATGTACGATCACAGTCACAACTTTCTGAAAACGTGATCAAAGGTCTGGAAGACAAATCCAGATCTAAAGAAAGGTGGATCTACCTGACGCTAGGATTACTGGTGTTATCCATCCTTATTGCGGTATATTTTATAAGAAAACATCATCTAGCTATAGAAGAGGTCGCGCTATTACAAGGCCTAGTAGACTCACAGGCTAAAGTAGCTTCTGAGCGAGTCGTCCTGAAAAATGGAAATGTGCTTGAAAGCTCAGAAATCCTTTATTTAAAATCTGATAGCCATTATTTAGAGTATCACACGGTAATGGATAAAAAAATAACAGAGCGTAACACCTTTGCAGAAGCTCTAGAAAACCTCCCTAGCCATTTTATACGCACACACCGTTCCTTTGCTGTAAATAGCCAGCATATTTCTTATGTGAACACGAGCCAGCTACAATTGACGAATGGCGATTGGATCCAAATATCTCGCACCTACAAACAAGGACTTCAAGGTCATTTAGAAGAAGTGCAGGGGCAATTTTAAGTTTTATAGGCTTCAACTCGTGGCGTTTTTTGTGTAACTGGTGACATTTAGTTCATTTTTAGGTACTTAAAAAGGAGTTCTATTTGTAAAACTTTATGGTTTTTACGAGTTTTAGGTTTCATCTGTATGTAGAATCCTAGAAAAATGGTGACCATGAGACCTTTTTATATCACGTTATTTTTATTTTTTTCCTTCCTTTCTATAAATGCCCAAAATCCTGATGAGACAGCCTTAAGAACAGAGCTTAAAGAATATAGGACTAAATGGGACAATCAAAGAGAAGTGGTTAGGTCCCTGCGTGATAAAGCTACCCAGCGCTGGCTTTCCTTCTCTGAGACTTGTGGCTATCGTGATGTAGAATGTCATGAGCAAAGCATTACTGAGTTGCAAGCAATCGTCGCTTATGCCCGTAGTTTTATATCCTCCTATGATCAGGAATGTAAGGAATGGAACAGGATCAACACAGAAATGAGTAAGGTTCAGAATAAGCTTTTCGGCGATCCCATTTCCAGCAAGGATTATTGCAGCACGGGATTAGAAGATGTAATTGACAATATGAACTCTAGAGTAAGCGACATACAGCGCGACCTTAAGCAAGCTAAGATTGCAAATGAAAGTTTTAAAAGAGAAGAGCGGTCGCAAGCTGCAAACACGACCAGAAATAAATCTAGCGAGGGTGCTTTAAGAGGTACGTCGGATTCTGAAACCTCAAATACAGATAGGCTGGAAGAAATAAATGCAGAAAATGAAGCCACCAGTCAAGCCTATGATCAAATGGGAGATGAGATAAGTAATGAATTGGCTGCTGTTTTTACCGGCGATCTTCAACCACAAAATATTATGAACATTACCAACAGCATCCTAAATTCAGGCTTGTTAGAATCTGCGAATGCCATAGGCGCTGTGGGAATAGGTGGTGGTGTCGCAGCAGCTGCCATAGGGATATTAGGTAATGCTAAGGAAGATAAAATCAACAGTAATGTCAATACGCTCAATACAAAATCTGAAGAGCTAAAGGAAGAATACAAAAAATTTCAAGAGGCCGTGGAAAAAAACGACGATGCTGGTTTGCTCAAATCCCATGAACGACTTCTCTCCATAGAACAGGAGATGGTAGAAAGCGCAGATTACCTCATCAAAAAGGCAGATCAAAATGATCTGGTCAAATTACAGAACAGCATTATAGAAAGCCGAAGAAAAAGAAGCAGTGGAGTTACTAAAGTCAAATTAAGGTTAGAAAGCGCATTTCATGCCATGACCAGCCAGAAGCGTAAGTCCTATGTGGAAAGCGGCGCGTTGTCACCACAAGAGATTGCCTTGCTTAAAAACCCACAGATTAATGATGGCCTTGCCAGATACTATGATGATAACTGGGAGTTGATTAAGAAAGGTGCTTTTAAAAACGGAAAGGAAGAGGGTTTGTGGAGTATCTATAAAGGTGGAGGGCTATACTTTACCGTATCAATGAAGTATGGAATTACTGATGGTCCTTCAACAATATATTATCCTGATGGGACGGTGAAATCTAAAGTAGATTACAAAAACGGCAAACTCGACGGAGTATTTACCAGCTACTTCCCTAGTGGGAATCTTTCTGATAAAGTAACTTACATGGAAGGCAAGCCAGAGGGCTTATATATATCTTATTATGAAAATGGTCAAGAAAAAAAAGTGCGAACATACACCCAGGGATCATTGCAAGGCGCGTACAAGGCATATCATAAGAACGGCAATGTGCAGATGGACGCAATGTTTAATGACCATGGAATACGCACCGGCTTCACCAAAGTTTATGATAATGACGGCAACCTAACCTCTACAATTGACTTTGGAAAACTTGATTTCAGCACGGAGGATGGTGTCCTATTAAAGGACTATAGAGTCAACGACAAAGCTTTTAAAACTGAAGCTCTTTTCATGCCCGATACCGACAAGATAAAAGCATTACTCAAAGATCAAATGACCGCTGTCGAGGGCGGCAGTTTTGATATGGGTGGCAAGCTCAAAAGAAAAATGCGGCCGTATATCAATTATCCAGCTGTGACAACGACGGTCGATGGTTATTCCATATCAAAATTTGAAGTAACTCACGAGCTGTGGCAAGCCGTTATGGGTTATCTACTTATAGATGACGAGGCACCAGAACAACCCGTATGCGAGGTGGATTACAGGGAAATACTGGTTTTCTTTAGGTATCTAAATGCTGCAACAGGTAAGACTTATAGATTGCCAACAGAGGCTGAGTGGGAATTTGCCGCTCGTGGAGGTAATAAGTCTGAAGGCTATGATTATAGCGGTAGCAACAAGCTCAAAGACGTGGCTTGGGTCTATCTCCCTCAATCTTTATTCGAAAAAAAGACGGAGGTGAATTACACGCAACCAGTTGGGACTTTAGAACCCAATGAGTTAGGACTTTATGACATGTCTGGTAATGTTTCAGAGATCTGCTCTGACTGGATATGGACCAGTGTTAAGGATAGGGGAATAACAGGTTACTCTTCAATTAGGCCTTCTAAGGCCGAATCTACTGAAAATTTGAAAGTGGTAAAAGGCGGTGGCCTAGGACAGGACTACAAGAATAACGAAAGTTTTTTATTTAATAATGCAGACTCCTACTCTCCAGTAAATCGAGCCGGCATACCTAGCGACAAGAAGCCATTGAGCGGGTTTATAGGGTTTAGAATTGCTCATGATTAGGGGTATTGTGGTCAGTACGCTTTCGCGAAAGCGAACTCATCTAATACATCCTCGCGCGACATCAGTTATGTTTCTAATGGCCCTGTTTATTTTCTCCTCTTGTGGGAATAAATCCCGAGAAGATGGCTTCCATAAAATCCAGGAAGGAAACACCGTTTTTATAGGTCACTTTATGGCAGGGGAAAAACAAGGATTGGGAATGAGGTATGTAAAAGAAGGCCTGGAAATGGTCAGAACATATAATACCTACCTACAGGGAAAGAAAGCTGGTGTAGAGCTAGCTCATAAAATCTATAAGGATCATGGTGGCGAACAGGTATTGACTCTCTACAAAAGTGGAACGCCCATTTATCCCATATTGAAAATTAACTACGGCAAACAACGAGATTTATTAGTAAAGTATAAAGAAGACACTAACTGGTTATCAATCACTAAGGAGCTAGCGAATGGAAGTTCTCAGGTAAAGATTGTTCCTGCTGGTGATGATCACGCCGCTATAGAAACTTATAATGATGAGGGTATTGTCTTAAAGTTGGTATTAGGTTCTAAAGGATTGTTAGTACCTTTTATGGAGCTGCCAAAAGACCCATCGTTAAGTACCAGAATTTTTGTCAACAGCAATAAAGATGTAGAAATGACCCTTAAAAACACGAAAGACCCCACCATTGATAGCACTATAAATGTGTCCATTGACTGGACTCCTAACCCTGATAATCAAGGCTCTTTAGAATATAAAAAGTATAGGGCAGGTGAGCTTCAATATCAAGTCAATCAAGAGCAATTGTCTGCTTTCAAAAAGTCATAAAAAGTTAATCCTCAAAATCAATTTTTTGACATGAAAAATTACATTGTTTTATTAATTGTATCGTTTTCAATTGTTTGTAATTCCCAATGCCTCAACGGCGATTGTGAGAATGGTTTGAGTCGCCTTATGGAGGCAGACGGCACCTACATAGGTCATTTTAAAGATGGTGAAAAGCATGGTTTGGGTATCCTTTACAATAATGAGACTTACAAGCTAACAACTACTTACAACGTTTTTGACAATGGTATTAAGCAAGGCGTGCAATACACTAATGAAAAATACGCTGCAGGTAAAAATGCCACAAAAACATACCAACACTATGAGGATGGGTATCCCGTGTATCCTGCAATACGGTTGACTTATGGTTCCTTTAGCGATATAGAGGTTAAGTATTCAGAGTATGGAGGCTGGGAAAGCGCTGAACGCAACGAGCGTAGTGGTAATATGAAGATTAAAGCCGTTGATGAGGACGATGCCACCTTTCTGGGCACCTTTAAAAATGAACGGGCCGTAGTCAAGATGTCTATTGCTCACAATAGTGGTGCTATAACATTGTACCAAAAACTCAATAGCAGTCCTTATTACACCAACCATTTAGTAATCAAACAAACATCCAGTGACTTCAAAGTATATGCCTATTTAAATGAAGGTGAAGTCCATACAGGGGTATTCATAGATAACGAATGGGAAATAGATGACACAAAAAAAGGATCGTGGGAATACTTTAAGAATGACAACGAGCAGCTGGACTACAAAGTTTCTTATGAGGAGCTATTGAAAAAACCCTCCAGGCTTGAAAAACGTAAAGACGATTTAGATAATGAGTCTTTTAATATCATAGTAAAGGCAAATTCCAAACAAAATGATGGAACGATGGAGCCTCAATATATCTCACAACTGGAAAACATTATTTCAAAAGCAAAACAGGAAAACATAGAACTCAACCCTATTATTTATTACACCTTAAGTAGATTGTATTACGATAATGAAAATTATATAAGTGCTCTTGAAAACAGCAAAACCTATAAGCTTCTCAATCCCGACGATTTTTATGGCAATCTGCTATATGTGTACGCAAAATTGAAACAAATTTTTGTTACTGCGAATGAAAAGGAGGAAAGCGGTGAATTTACAGAACCTGAGATTCACAAATATATCCATGAAAGCATGGTGGCTCTCAAAGAATTCGTCAAAACCCTAGAACCACAGGCTACATCTGAGGATGAAAAGGAAAGGATCTCATCTATTTTTGCTCAAATTGATCCTAACATAGAAGGTTATAAGGTAAAGTAGATTTAAAAAAAAATCGCTTTCGCGAAAGCGAACCTACTAGACAAAAAGTTTGATTCGTTATTTCCTGCTATTTAACCTACCTATATTTAACAAATTGCTATACATTGTAGGGTTTAAAACCATCCCTACCCATGGTCTACCCTCGTTCCAAGGCGACAGTTTATATCTTCCTTATTCTAATTCTATCGTTAAGCCTGAAGGCCTATGGGCAGTCCCCTCTTATGGATGGGTATAAAAAAAAGTCTGTAGAGCACCGCCGCAATCCGGACTCGCTGGCACACTATGCCAGATTGTTATTGGCGATAAAGGATAGTTCTGCCATTTCTTTAAGCTATAATAAATTGGCTCATTCCATGAAAATGAGAAATGTGCAGGATAGTTCCATCTATTATTTCCAGAAGTCCTACGATTTTACACCTTCTGGCAATATCGATCAGCAAAAAAGTACCACCAGTTCCCTCGCCATGCAGTTTAATGCGGTGCAGCAATTTGAAAAAGCGCTGGATCTTGAAAAAGAAATGTTAGAGATAGCGGCGATAACCGGTGATGTCAACTACAAGGCATATATACTGACCATCATCTCCAGCTCTCTTGAAGGTCTTCATCGGTATGAGCAATCGATTGCAAGCTTATTGGAATCTGCTGCTTTGCAAGAAAAGGTAGATCCATTTATGTTGCCCAATACCTACCTACAGATTGCGACCAATTACACGCATTTAGGAAAGGAACAGCTGGCCTTCTCTTGGATCCATAGGGCGTTAAACGCTTCAGAAAACAGCCCTAACCCCAGATTTAAAATCAACGCGCTTAATGCTCTGGCAAAACATCACAGTACATTTAAAGTACTAGACAGCAGCAAGTATTATTATTCTAAAATAGGAGATCTCGCCGGTTTTAACGACCCTATTACTAAGCAACAGACCTTTTTAAATCTAGCTAGAATCAACCTTAAAGAGGAAAATACGGAGGAGGCAACGGCAAATTTCAATAAAGCGAAGGAGATAAAAATACCCATTCATGTGCGAAATGAAGAAATCGCGTTCTGGGGGGTCGAGAGCAGGATCGAATCCCAAAAAGGCAATTATGAACGTGCTATTATATTAACGGACTCCATAATAGAATTTACCAGAAACGGAAAAATCAATTCAAGAAATTATATTTTTTTATTGGACAAAGCCAAAGACCTGGAGGCACTGGGAAAATATAAAGAAGCCTTATCGGTGTTTAATACTTATACCAAGGTCAAGGACAGTCTTGCGGCTTTAAATGATCTTGCCATTGTTCAGGATTCTGCGAATCAATTTGAAATCGATCAAAAAGAAGAAGCACTTCAAAAAGCTTTTGCTGACAGTAAGCAATCTCAAATTTGGAATTATGTGCTGCTTGGGCTGGCGTTGATCACCTTTTTAGCATTGGCCTACTACCTATCCCGCTATTTAAAAGCAAAGCAGAGCCACAAGGAACTCCAAGAGATGCATGCAGACACACTTGTGGCTTTTGCAAAACTCCAGCAGCAACTAGCTCAATCAAAAAAGCCAGAAATACCCGTCAGTATTTTAGTGAACTCAAAACAGGTTATCAAACTGGATCAACTGGAATATGTGAAAAGTGAAGGACATTATTTGGATTATTTTATAGAAGATGAAAAACTTCCTGTGACAGAAAGAAACACAATTAAAAACCGAATTACAGAACTAGAGATTAGTGGTTTCCTACAAGTGCATCGCTCATTTGTCATCAATATTGATAAAGTAAAGTCCATCCAATCAGGACTAGTGGTCATGCATAAAGGTGATAAAATCCCATTATCAAGAACCTTCAAACAACGCTTGAAGGAAGAACAGCACCCTTTATTTGCTTAACTATAAGATCCATATAGGATCAAAGCGTCAGACGTTAGAAAAAAGCTTCTCATTTATTAAAAAGGGGAGTGTTATTCATGACTCTAATGAGGTCACTCACGACAAAGCCACGCTATTTATAGATTTTCTACAATAAAAATTCAAAATTTGAATCATTGCTTCCATTTAAGAGCACTCTTTAAATCTTGGATTATGAATCAAATTTACAACTCAAATTACCTATCGATTAGTAATTGTGACGGTATCCTAATTCAAGAATGGAGTGAACAACCATTGACTGTAGAACATTTTAGGAAGGAGATGAAGACCTTTCTGGAATGCTTCAGGAAATTTAAACCTGGAGCCGTTTTATGGCTGCAGGAACATTTCAACCTCAACATACCCTCAGATCAATACCGCTGGTTGGAAAAAAGTATTTTGGAACCTCAATATAGATCTGGTTTGCGCAAAATGGCACTTACGATTCCTAAGGACCAGGCGGTACATTTATCCGTGATCGATTCTTTTAATAAAGTGAGTTCTGTCATGCATCCTCGTTATTTTGTGGATAAAGAAAAAGCAATCCATTTCCTTCAAGACGGCATTACTTTTAAAGAGTCTAAAGAAATTAATTATGAGGTTTCCAGAACGCTGGATAAGACACAGATCTTGCTAGAGGTTCATCACAGACACTTACCACACGCCATTCGACATCTGGATAAATTGAAAGAACAGTTTCATTTTAGAATGGAGCATGCAGCCAGTTTTGAACAATTAACCTTGCGCGAGCTGGAAATACTAAAAGCCATTTGCTCTGGAGAGGTAAATCGCGAGATCGCTGATCGATTGTTCCTTTCAGAATCCACCATAGCCACCCATCGAAAGTCGATTGTAAAGAAGTTGAAAATAAAGAGCAGTAACGATTGGCATCAATTTGCCAGCGCTTTTTTGTAGCAGAGATACTGCATAGCGCAGTACCTTTGCCATATGTTGCAACTTGACGCTATTCATTTTTCTTTCCAAGTACGCGGCGATGAAGCAATTCACGCTGAGCGAAGTCAACGTACAAAAACGGAAACCCTAACAGATATTTCCTTAAAACTAGAACAGGGAAAACAGGTCGCCATCATGGGCGAGAGTGGCTGTGGCAAGAGCACGCTGCTTAATGTCATCTACGGCTTGTTGCAAGCCCAAAACGGTAAGCTGCTGTGGAATGGGGAAGAATTGCTGGGAGCTGACCACCATTTGATCCCAGGTCATTCCATGATGAAGTATGTTCCTCAAGAGTTTGATTTGATGCCCTACACTACAGTTACTGAGAATGTTGGGGAACACCTTTCCATTCAATTAGATGATCGCCAGGATAGAATTTTAGAGCTGTTGAAAGTTGTAGAAATGGAAGCCTTTGCAGACCGCAAAGTGAAAACCCTGTCTGGTGGTCAGAAACAACGCGTTGCGATTGCTAAAGCACTGGCACAGCAACCCCAATTACTTTTGTTGGATGAGCCGTTTTCCCATGTAGATAACTTCAGGAAAAACAACCTGAGGCGTCGTTTATTTCACTATTTGAAATCCCAAAACATAAGCAGTCTCATTGCGACCCATGATCGGGACGATGTCCTCTCGTTTACAGATGAAACTATCGTGATGCACGATGGAAAAATTGTAGATCATCGAGCCACGATCTCCCTGTTCGAAAATCCTAAAACCCATTATGTAGCCGCTCTTTTTGATGATGTCAATCAAATTCCAAAAAGTTGGTTTGGTACCACTGAAGAACTCCTGCTCTATCCACATCAGCTTAAAGTGGGCGATGCTGGACTTGCTGCCACGGTTACCGCTTCCTATTTCAAAGGCGACCATTTCTTGATTTCCTGTTTATGTAAGGATCAGCAAACCTGGGTTCGATCACAAGAAAATCTCAGCATTGGAAGCATGGTTTTTCTCGATTTGGTATAAGTTATTACATTTCAGAAGCTAGAACTTACAGTTGGGTAATTCGTAATTTTTAATGGCTCTTATTGCTCGCATGTTTGCATCTCAAACCAGCAACATGAAATATCTAGCCTTCCTTCTCCTGTTATGTTCCTTCTTTGCAAATTCCCAAAATACCGTTTCTGGAACCATCACAGATTCTAAAAACCAGCCCATTCCAGGTGTTAATGTCTATCTGGAAGGCACCTATGACGGCAGCACAACAGACCTAGAGGGGAAATTCAGTTTCTCTACCACTGAAGTAGGTAACCTGATTCTTATCGCCAGTTTTATAGGCTTTGAAGAATACCGATTTGAAACTGATGTTGAAAAGTTGAAAGGTTTAAAAATTCGCTTACGCGAAAGCCTCAATGAACTCAATACCGTCGTTCTAAGCGCAGGAAGCTTTAGTGCTGGTGATAGTTCAAAGGTGAGCGCCTTAAAGCCGCTAGATGTAGTCACCACAGCCGGTGCAGCGGGAGATTTCATAGGTGCCCTACAAACCTTACCAGGAACCACGGCTAATCCTGATGATGGACGCCTATTCGTTAGAGGTGGTACTGCGGAAGAAACCCAAATATTCATAGATGGCAATCGCGTGTTCAGTCCATACACTCCTACTACAGGAAACATCCAAACACGTGGTCGCTTCTCCCCTTTCTTATTAGATGGGATCACTTTTTCTACAGGCGGTTACAGCGCAGAATATGGCGATGCGCTATCCTCAGTATTACTTCTTAATACCACAGACTTTCCTACGGAAGAAAAAACAGAAATACAGCTCATGAGCGTAGGTGCTGGCGCAGGAAACACCCAGATTTGGGATGAAAATAGCTTGAGTGTGAATGCTACTTTTGTCAATCTAGCACCGTACAACGAGCTCATCCCACAGAACAATCAATTTATAAAGCCCTTTGAATCCTTGAATGGCGAGGCGGTGTATAGACACAAATTTGACCATGGGTTATTCAAGGCTTATGGTGCTTACTCCAGTACAAACTTCAGCTTGAATCAAGAAGATATCAATGACGCAGATGGGTTTTTCTTTAGCCTCAAAAACAATAATTATTACGGCAACCTCAACTATACCGGAAACCTTTCTGAATCATGGAGCATTCAGTCTGGGTTGAGCCTGGCGCAAGACACTAACGATTTAAACATTGCAGAGACTATTCTGGAAAACAGAGAAACTGCTGCACATAGCAAATTGAAACTACAAAAACGCTATCACAATTACTTCAAAATCAGTTTTGGAGCAGAACAGTTTTGGACCGATTATAAAGAAGATGTAGAGCTCCTTAATGAAAACTTTACATCAAACCTAAGTCAAGCAAACACTGGGTTTTTTGTAGAGTCAGAAATTTTTGCCTCCAAAGATCTTGCTTTTAAGATAGGTGGCCGTGCTGATTATTATGATACCACTGACGATATAGAATTCTCACCACGATTGAGCACCGCGATTAGTCTGAACAAGAGCTCACAACTTTCTGCGGCCTATGGAATGTTCCAGCAACAACCAGATAACTCCATTCTACAATATGACCCTACCCTGAAAACAGAAAAAGCAGAGCACTTCATTCTCAACTTCCTTCACAAAAAAAACAACCGCATGCTACGTGCAGAAGGCTACTATAAAAAATACGATAACCTACTTACTTACGATACTAACAGACCTAGTTTTGACAGTGATTACGCAAATACTGGGAATGGATATGCGACAGGACTGGACGTGTTCTGGAGAGATGAGCAATCCATCAAACATCTCGAGTACTGGGTGAGCTATTCCTATCTGGATACAGAACGTTTGTACCGAGATTTTGAGGAGCGGGCGACTCCTAATTTTGCCACCACACACAATTTGAGCGCCGTGACTAAATACTGGGTGGAGAACCTTCAATCTCAAATAGGCTTTACCTACAACTATGCCAGTGGACGCCCTTTTACAAATGCAAACGAACCTGGTTTTTTAAATGATCTTACAAAATCCTTCCAAAGCCTGGACTTCAATTGGGCCTATTTACTGGATGAAAAAAAGATTCTTTACCTATCCGTCAGCAATGTCCTAGGCCGCGAGAATACCTTTAATTATCAATACAGCAATACAGCAAATTCGCAGGGTCAGTTCGATCGTCGCGCGATAGGTCAAGCGGCAAATCGGTTCATTTTCGTGGGCTTTTTCTGGACTATTGGCGGTAGTGATAATCAGCTGGACAATCTGTAAATACAACTCAATTAGAGAAAATGACAGTTGAGGGAGTTCGACTTTTTTTAGTTCGCTTTCGCGAAAGCGAACTAAAAAGAAGTACCGCCTCACTCAATACATTACGAAAGCGATTACAATTAAAATTTTAAACGAACAACACAAAAAAACACCATTATGAAAACTGCATTCACCACAATTCTACTTCTTATCGCATTCTCACTCCATGCTCAAACACCTTATGAAAAAGCAATGTCACAAGGTCTTGAATTATTGAATACAGACTTGCTGGCTGCATCCCAGCAATTTGAACGTATCGCTACTGCCGAAAAGGATAACTGGCTTCCCGCCTACTATGTCGCCCTAGCAAACATCAATAGTTCCTGGGGCCAATATTCTAAAGAAGCCACCTTGCTGCACCTTAAAAAGGCACAGGAATTCATAGATCGAGCAGAAACTCTAAGCACCAATAATCCAGAAATTATGGTATTACAAGGTTTAATAAATACCTGCTGGATCACTTATGACAGTTCTATTTATGGGATGAAATTATCCTCACCTACCACGGCTCTTTATGAAAAGGCCTATGCGATGGCACCACAAAACCCACGAGTAGTAAGCAACCGTGCGCAGTGGTTGATGGGAAGTGCACGATTCTTCGGTAAGGATGTGAAGCCCTATTGTGCAGATTTAGAAACTGCCATCAACCTTTACGCATCAGAAACTCAAAACGGATTTGAACCTCGCTGGGGGAAAGAAAGAACCCTGAAAGCACAGGAGGCTTGCAAGTAAAAGTTCCAAAATGCAAAACGCCCGTTGCGATGCAACGGGCGTTTATGATTTTTTCAATGGATGAACTTATTCTTCCAGAGGTTTCATCTTAAAGGTGTTCATAAAAGCAGTGGTGTATTCGCCTTTAACATAAGCAGGCTCGTCCATCAATTGTCTGTGAAATGGTATAGTAGTTTTCACTCCTTCAATAACGAATTCATCCAGAGCTCGCTTCATCTTATCAATCGCTTCCTGACGCGTACGTGCTGTTGTGATCAACTTTGCGATCATACTGTCATAGTTAGGTGGGATGGAATATCCAGCATACACGTGCGTATCTAATCGCACGCCATGTCCACCAGGCGCATGTAACGTGGTGATCTTTCCTGGCGATGGTCTAAAATCATGGTAGGGATCCTCTGCATTGATACGACATTCAATGGAATGTAGTGAAGGCTCGTAGTTCTTACCTGATATTTTGACTCCGTCAGCTACAAGAATCTGCTCGCGTATGAGGTCAAAGTCGATTACCTGTTCTGTAATGGGGTGTTCTACTTGGATGCGGGTGTTCATTTCCATGAAGAAGAAATTCCTGTGCTTGTCCACTAGAAATTCTACAGTTCCTGCGCCCTCGTAAGCAATATATTCCGCGGCACGAACGGCGGCTTCTCCCATTTCTTTACGCAACTTTTTAGTCATGAAAGGGGATGGAACTTCTTCAGTCAGCTTTTGGTGACGGCGTTGCACACTACAGTCGCGTTCACTAAGGTGACAAGCGGTACCATAGCTGTCTCCTACGATTTGAATCTCGATGTGACGTGGCTCTTCAATGAGTTTTTCCATGTACATATCATCATTCCCAAAGGCCGCTTTGCTCTCTTGACGGGCACTGTCCCAAGCATCTTTCAATTTGTCTTCTGACCATACAGCACGCATTCCTTTACCACCACCACCGGCAGTAGCTTTAAGCATGACTGGGTAGCCGGTTTCTTTAGCCACTTTAACACAGTCTTCAAAATCTTCAAGTATTCCTTCAGATCCTGGTACACAGGGTACTCCTGCGGCTTTCATGGTAGCTTTGGCGGTTGCCTTGTCTCCCATTTTGGCAATCATTTCTGGACTTGCTCCTATGAATTTTATTTTGTGCTCTTCACAGATGCGGGAAAAATCGGCATTTTCTGATAAGAATCCGTAGCCTGGGTGAATGGCATCTGCGTTGGTAATTTCTGCGGCACTGATGATGTTCGACATCTTCAAATACGACAGGTTGCTGGGTGGCGGTCCTATACAGACCGCCTCGTCTGCAAACTTTACGTGTAGGCTTTCAGCATCTGCTGTAGAATACACGGCCACGGTTTTAATACCCATTTCCTTACAGGTACGAATTACTCTTAGAGCAATCTCACCACGGTTTGCAATCAATATTTTTTTAAACATGATGTTTCTTTTTAGTGGATAATCTGTTGGGAATTTCGCTTTCGCGAAAGCGAAAAAGCCACAACTCTAACTTAATCTATTCCTTAGATTCTAGGAAGGATCTACTAAAAATAACGGCTGATCAAATTCTACTGGTGAGGAATCATCGATAAGAATTTTAACTATCGTACCGCTGACTTCACTCTCAATTTCATTAAAGAGTTTCATGGCCTCGATGATACATAAAGTATCCCCCACCTTGATGCTGTCGCCCACCTCAACGAATAATGGCTTATCCGGTGAAGGCTTTCTATAGAATGTCCCGATGATAGGAGATTTTACAGTAATGTATTTATTCTCTGCTGCACTAGGCGCTGGAGCTGCTGTCGCCGGTGCCTGTGACTCTTGCGGTGCTGCTGCCTGTTGTTGCATTTGTGGAGCTGCTTGCATGGGTTGCTGCAAGTAGGTCACGTTAGGCTCGTCTGAACCGGTCTTGATGGTTATTTTAAAATCGTCCATCTCTAGTTTAACCTCGCTAGCGCCCGATTTTGCGACAAACTTGATGAGGTTTTGTATTTCTTTAAGATCCATATTGATAAGTTATTAGTGGTATTAGCTGTTATAAGCCCATTTTAAATAGATCGATCCCCAGGTAAATCCACCACCAAAGGCAGCAAATACGAGGTTATCTCCTTTTTTAAGTTGACTTGCATAATCATTGAGGCACAAAGGTAAGGTGGCACTGGTCGTATTCCCATACTTATGGATATTGACCATCACTTTTTCAATGGGCAACTCTACTCTTTTTGCTGTTGCATCTATAATTCTTCTATTTGCCTGATGTGGTACCAGCCAGTCAATGTCCTCATTAGACAGGTGGTTGCGCTTGACGATTTGCTCTGCAACGTCAGCCATATTGCTCACGGCATGTTTAAAGACGTTTTTACCGTCTTGATACACATAATGTTGGTGGTTTCCTACGGTTTCATGCGAGGGAGGAAGTAAGGAACCTCCAGCTTCAATTCTAAGAAATTCACGACCGCTCCCGTCTGAACGCATAATTTCATCTTGCAACCCAAGGCCCTCATAATTGGGTTCAAAGAGAACGGCACCAGCGCCATCTCCAAATATAATGCACGTGGCACGATCTGTATAGTCAATGATGCCAGACATTTTATCTGCTCCTATAAGGAGTACTTTTTTATAACGCCCTGACTCAACATATGCTGCAGCATTGCTCATTCCATAAAGAAACCCGGAACAGGCTGCCATCAAGTCATAGGAAAAAGCATTGGTCGCTCCTACCTGAGTTGCCACGTATGCTGAAGTTGATGCTACGGGAAGGTCTGGGGTTATGGTGGCCACGATGACCAAGTCAATGGTGAGTGGATCGGTTCCAGATTTTGCCAGGAGGTCTTCTGCTGCCTTAATGGCAAGAAAGGAAGTGCCCTTGTCTTTATCTTTTAAAATGCGTCGTTCCTTTATTCCAGTACGAGAGGTTATCCACTCATCGTTCGTATCCACCATGGTTTCCAAGATGGAATTAGTGAGTATATAATCAGGAACGTATGCACCTACGGCAGTTATTGCCGCTTTCATGTCAGTCATACCTATTTATCTAGGGGTAATTTACTACAGCCTTGAAAGCTAATAAAAAACAACAAAAAATGACACGTTTTGTATAAAAACGTGTCATTTTTTATCAATTCTGGAATAAAATCACCTTTTGATGATCAAATTATATGTGCTGAATTAAGCCTCGGCTACTTCAGTCTTGTCAATTAAGACGTTACCGCGGTAGTACAATTTACCTTCATGCCAGTGAGCTCTATGGTACAGGTGAGCTTCACCTGTGGTAGAATCTGTAGCAATTTGTGGTACTGTTGCCTTGTAGTGTGTTCTTCTTTTATCTCTTCTTGTTTTCGAGATTTTTCTCTTAGGATGCGCCATGGCTATTTATTATTATCCGTTTTTAAATTTTTTAATGCCTCCCATCTGGGATCCATTTCTATATCTTTTTCAACTTCTTTAGACCCTGAAGGTTTCAATTCTTCCAGTTTTTCCAGGACATCCGACTTCAAAGTGCCGTCTTCAATTCCAGGATGTACTTTTTTGTAAGGTATGGACAGTACGATCATTTCATACAGATACTGAGAAATGTTCATCTGATAATCTCCATGAGCCAGAATCAAAAGATCCTCATTCTCATCATTAAAACGATCACCAAATTTTACTACAATATCCATTGCTGCATCTATGGGCATGTCAAAAGGTTCGTCGGTAACATCGCAATTGACATTTACCGTTCCCGATCCCTCCATGACAAGATCCATCAATGTTGGTCTTTTATCCAACTCGACATCGACAATAACGTCTGCCGAATTGAAATCTTCATATCCAAAACTTTCAAAAAACTCTTTATCAAGCTCAAATTTGAATTCATGTTTGCCATCCTTGAGTCCGGCAAAGGCTATGTTGAATTCCTTGAGTTTCATAATCTTCTCTTTTCAAAGAGGCGGCAAAGATAATAAAAGTTATTAAAAACCTATTGTTAATATTCCCTACGTTTTCTAGACTGGGGTTTTAAAGCGTTTTCGGTCAGCCTTTCGTACATCATACGGTTGCGATAGATACTTGCGGCTGCATGAATTGCTGCCGTCATGGAGCTGGCGCTCGCTTCATTTTTACCAGCAATATCAAAACCCGTCCCATGGTCTGGACTGGTGCGCACATGACTTAACCCAGCTGTGAAGTTTACTCCAGAGCCGAAGCTCAAGGTTTTAAATGGAACCAATCCTTGATCGTGATAGCTTGCCAGTATCGCATCAAAGTTTTTATAGTTTCCACTCCCAAAAAAGGCATCAGCCGCATATGGGCCAAAAATAATGTTGCCATCTTCTCTCAATTCCTCCAACGCAGGTATCAACTTATCCTGATCATCTGTGCCTATCACCCCATTATCGCCCACATGTGGATTGATGCCCAAAACAGCAATTCTAGGCCTAGTGATTGCAAAATCCTTTTTTAAAGATTCCTTGATGGTGCCAATTTTTGTCTTAATTGTTTTGTCCGTAATATTTTTTGATACCTCACTGATAGGAAGATGGTCTGTCAATAATCCAACTCTCAGGTTCTCTGAGACCATAAACATCAAGCTTTCCCCTTCTAGTTCTTGATTCAAATAATCTGTATGACCTGGGAACTTAAAATCGTCAGACTGTATGGATTCTTTATGTATGGGAGCAGTAACTAAAACGTCTACAACACCTTCCTTCAAGGCCTTTACTGAGGCCTTTAGGCTGGTTACCGCCACTTCTCCAGCATGCTTGTTGACCTGTCCCCACTCTACTTTAAAGTCTTCCTGTAGCAATCGTACCACATTTATCTTACCAGGTACGATGTCATCCGTGGATTTGATCCCGTGAATTTTAGCCGACAAACCTAGTTCCTTAAGATAATAGGAGAATAATCTCGTGCTGGCAAAAATAACAGGAGTATACATTTCCAGCATTGCCGGATCTTCAAAAGACTTTAAAATAATCTCTCCTCCTATCCCGTTGGGGTCACCAATGCTTATTCCTACCCTAATGTTCTTTTCCTTAGCCATGAGTTGAGCGGTTTTTCGCTGTATTTTTGAAAGTCTAAAAATAACAGTTTTCCAACACTTATGTTTACAGGAATCATAGAGTCTACCGCCAAAGTCGTAAATCTCCAAAAAGAACAAAGCAATTTACAGATTACCCTAGAGAATGATCTGGCTGGTGAGTTCAAAATTGATCAGAGTATCAGCCACAACGGCGTTTGTCTTACCATAGTTAAAATAGAAGGAAACAACTATACGGTTACAGCCATTCAAGAAACCTTAGACAAGACGAGCCTGAGTCATTGGAAGACAGGGGATTTGATCAATATAGAGCGAGCCATGAAGATGCAGGCCCGACTAGATGGACATATTGTTCAAGGACACGTAGATCAAGTCGCTACCTGTATTGAAGTCCTGGAAAAAGAAGGGTCTTGGGAATATACATTTGATTACGACCCTTCTCTTCAAAATGTAACGATTGAAAAGGGGAGTATTTGTATTAATGGGGTAAGCTTAACGGTAGTCAATTCTAAAAGCGACCGCTTTTCAGTCGCGATTATTCCATACACCTATGAGCACACAAATTTTAAAAACCTGAAAGAAGGCGCGCTCGTAAATCTTGAGTTTGATGTTATTGGAAAATATGTAAAAAGATTGATGAACCTTTAAGAACAGGTTCTAGTACTTTTCCAAATGGTAAAAACGCGGTAAGCAACGATACAAAATACAGCAATAATCAATACCCAAAGGGAGCCATCTATAGGCACCGGATCACCCACAGGTGGCGCTGGGCCGTTTTTAGGCGGCGGTGGTGCGGCACCAGATCCTTGGAAAAGAATCATTAAGAAGTACAACGGTTTTGTTATGAGCATCATTAGGGGGCTGGCTGCGAAAATAGCAAGTTATACCTCTCTATACGAATAATATACGCTTTTAGTTCTTTAAAACGATGATTAATGTTCGTTGTCGAATTTTTTAACTTATGTTATTCAGTTTTTATGAACAAATCCAGGATAAGTGCCATTTTTTAGTCTTCTCTTTGGTTAAAACAAATAAAGCCTTGAAATTGAACAATTTCAAGGCTTTGTTATTAAAATATACTTAAATCTACATTTTGGAAGCCAAAATCAAGGCGTTGTATAGATTGGCCATTTTTCCTGATACCGTGATATCCATGAAGCGTTTCTTTGTGTCATCACCCAATACTACATCAATTGAAGTGGTCAAACCACTATCCATTATGATTTGCTTGGTTTGCGCCGCAGTCAGGTTGGGAAATTGAGACCTTAATACTGCTGCTACACCAGCTACTGCAGGTGAAGCCATACTGGTACCGCCTGCGTTTCTATAGGTGTTTAATGGAGCTGTTGAATAGATCGCAACTCCAGGAGCAAATACATCTACAGATGATTTCCCGTAATTGGAGAAATTTGCTACCATGTTAGGCCCATAACTAGGAGCTAATGCACCTACGGTCAAGAAATTGTCAGAGATGTTTGCATTGCTACCCAATTGATCTTGTGGATATACCTGTGTGAAATCCGTGTCTAAGGACTCATTTCCTGCAGCGTTTACGATTAATACGTCTTTACTAGCGGCATATTTGATGGCATCCCAAACCCATTCTGGATTAGGGGAATGGTACTTCCCGAAGCTGGTGTTAATTACCTTGGCACCGTTATCTGCTGCATAACGTATGGCTTTTGCAACATCTTTATCGTATTCATCTGCCTGTGAAACGGCTCTCAACACCATGATTTGTGCATTGTTTGCCACACCGTTTACCCCTAGACCATTGTCCCGCTCTGCAGCAACGATACCTGCTACGTGAGTACCGTGAAAGGCATCTGCTTTTTCTGGATCTGGACCAGAATATTCGTTGTTTCCATAAACTCCTGTATCCCATACATAAGGATCATCACCTAAAATATCCATGCGGTAATTGGTCTTGAGCTTATCGCCATTCATTAATGCTATCACACCTTCTAAATCATTCTTAATTAAGTTTTGTACGTTTTCAAAACTTTCATAATTAGATACCACTTGAATTCCTATCTGTTTTGCCTGTAATAGTTCTGGACTGTCAGCATTGACAGACTTAATTTCTTCTAAGTTGAAGTCTGATTTTCCAATTGCTTTTTTTAGTAGTGCTTCAGCATTATTAACGGCTTGTAGCTGCTGCTCCATAAAGATTTTCGTTTCGGCTGCCTCAGCAATCTTTTCATCATATTCTTTTTGAGCTTTTGCAACTATATTTGCTGGAAGCCTGTCCTTATCTCTAACGATTCTTTCGTACTCCAGGTTTTCATCTACGATGTCTCCTAAAAAGTTCCATCCGTGAATGTCATCGATGTAGCCGTTTTTATCATCATCAATTCCGTTTCCTGGAATTTCATCTTCATTAGTCCAGATCACACCGTCTAGATCTTCATGATCGATATCAACTCCAGAGTCAATAATGGCAACGATCACGGGTTTTCCCTGACGGATTGTTTTTGTTCCATTTTTAGCGGTAACCGTCAACAGTTCTGAATAGGCTCGATTTATGGACATGCCAGGAACCGTATCCATGGCCAGGTCTAAATCCTTCCAGTTGAGCGCTTCGGTTTCACTGAGTTCAGAGACTTTGAGTGGGCGTTGATCGATGTTCTCCAACGGTGGCGAAGCAATAGTTAAAGAGCTACCACCACAACCGGTCAATAAACCAGCGGCTACCATGCTCAAAAAGCTATATTTTAAAAATGTGTATTTCATATTATTAGGGTTTTAATTAAAAAGTTCTTTAAAAGTATAAGTTTGATCGTGCCGCACGCCACGATCCGTATGTTTTACAGTAATAATTTCATGGTGCGGGTCGTGTTCTAATATCAGATAATAGCCATTAGTAGCAGCAAGCTCCAGAAACCGTTCCTTCTCATCCAGTGTCAATAAAGGCCTGGTGTCATACCCCATAACATAAGGCAAAGGCACGTGACCAGCGGTAGGCAATAAGTCTGCCATATATACAAAGGTGTTGTCACCTATCTTGAAATGAGGGATCATCATTTTTTCGGTATGACCATCAACGAATAGGATGTCAAAATCCATTTCTTGAGCCTCACGGTAGTAGGAATCTTGTGGGATCAGCTCCAACTGACCACTTTGCTGTATGGGCAAAATGTTTTCAGATAAAAAACTTGCTTTTTCCCTGTCGTTAGGTTCTGTGGCCCATTTCCAGTGGTTGGCGTTTGAATGGAATTTCGCTTTCGCGAAAGCGGGCTCCAGAGCATCGCTAGAACTATTTTTTTGAATGGCCCCTCCACAATGGTCAAAGTGCAAATGGGTCAAGAACACATCAGTGATATCATCTCTTGAAAACCCCAGGTCTTTCAGGGAGCTGTCCAGATCAAACCTGTGGTCCATATAATAATAGCCAAAGAATTTTTCAGACTGTTTGTTACCCATGCCCGTATCAATGAGGGTCAAGCGATCTCCATTTTCTACCAGAAGGCAGCGGGCCGCCATGTCGATCATGTTGTTAGAGTCTGCGGGATTCGTTCGTTGCCACAAACTTTTAGGCACGACGCCAAACATTGCGCCGCCGTCGAGTTTAAAGTTCCCGGCTTCTACAGGGTAAATTTTCATAAGTACGCAAAATACAAAATAGGCCTGACTGTACTTTTACACTTCCCCAAATATTATGAGTTGTTTAATATACTAGAGGTGGTACATCCTACCTGTGCCCTAACTGTTTGCACTTATATGGGAGGCCCCTTCATAACAGCGGTCCTTACCGTGCAAGGAGCTTTTATGATTAGGTCTTCAAAAAAATCCTCCTTGATAACTTGCAGTTGATCTAGACTGGAGGCTCCCTAGCAAAAGGAGTTGCAAATTATAACAGCATACAATGCGGATGTTTCAGTAGTTTCTGCAAGGGTTCCTTCCATAGAATATAGTGAAATGCGCCGGTAAAAGTCGTTTGTACATTTTTCAAATAACAGTTCTTCTACAGCTTTCGTTTTTTGAGCATTTGCAGTTGAAGCAAGAACATCCCTATCGATAAAATTGGGGCGTTTTAGCACATAGTGGTTGCGTTTTAGTTTTAAAAAACTAATATGCTCACTCTACTATGAAATACCTTTTTGTGGGTATGTTTTTAATCATATGCTGTAATCGTCTTCCAAAATCTATTAAAGACCTTACTTCTTTCACTCCAGCAGTGCGCTGGTTATGGAATACCAGCAATCCATTAGCATGTGACTCCACGTGGTAATAAGGGTTGCTCTCAAAAAATAACACCAAGTCGTCTGTAAAGAAGTCACGAACAGCCTGTTCGTCATTGCCTAGGAGGTAAAATCGTCTGGCAAAATCAGAATGGTTGTCAATCCGTATATCATCAAATCCAGAGCTCGCATAAACACGTTCTAAAAAACCTTCTCGATCTAAGGTGAATTCTGGTATTTCTTTGTTGCTTGCCATATATAGCATGGTGGTGCGAACCTCTTCTTTGGCAATCAATTCCCCTTCAGAATACGTGATATCAAAGACGGCAAAATCGTCAAGGGTATCAAACAATCGATTGTAAATATGTTCAATTCTTTTAGTAGCAAAAAACCGGAAACTATCCAGCAAGTGATTGTCCCTAGTACTACCCGCACGATATTCCAGTTTATAGTCGTCAGCGATCTCTTGTAAGGTGGTCTGTCGGTCTGTAAAATTAAGAGTGATGAGCTTTAACCCGGGCAGCATGCGTCTATTGGCAAATGGATGTTGGGTATCTGCATCGTGCTGATCCAGACCTATTATTTCTAAATGTCCATCTCTTTTTGAAAAAACATCCTGATAGGCATTCAAATTACTAAGCACCGTATGGTCTACAAATTTACAAAGCGACAAATCCAAAACAACATCTTCATTTTCTGGAATCTGATCCAATTTTTCCTTGAGCCTATAAAAGTTGAGAAAGGTGCAATAGTGCTTTACATTAATATAGTACTTATGGTCACCGTAGTTTTCCTTGAACATCAAAACATTGGGTTTACGAAAGTTCTTAAAGAATAGTTCTGCGTCTTTGTTTAAAAGGATATGTATCAAAAAAGTCATTGCTATGCCCGATATAATTCCCGTGATCAAACCAACAAATAAAGTCATGAGCAAGGTTGTTATAAAAATCAGCACCTGCTCCTTCCCTATTCTGAACATTTTTATAAGTTGTGATGGGCTGGCCAGTTTATATCCCGTGTACACTAAGATTGCCATCAGAGCCGGTAAGGGTATTCTCGTTAATTGTGTGCTGAACAGGCCAATAAAAACCACCAGGAAAAAAGCATGGGCAAAGTTAGAAGTCCTATTGCTCCCACCGTTATTCACGTTTACAGAACTGCGTGCTATAACGGTGACCACATTTAACCCTCCCAAAAATCCACTTCCTATTGTTGCAAGCCCCAATGCTTTTAAGTCTCTATTTACATTTGAACGACGTTTTTCTGGATCCAATTGGTCTACAGCTTTGATGCTTAATAGAGATTCTATGCTCGCAATCAATGTGATGGCAATAACACTACCCCAAAACCCTGCAGATCTCCAATAGCTAAAATCTGGTGTCGGGATCTGTTCTACAATCTCACCTACGCTAGGAATTCCCGACAGCATATACGCTGCGCTTATAGGATTGGGTCGCTCCAGCACCAATTCAAACCAATAACTAAACCCTATTGAAATTAAAACAATCCACATAGGCGCAGGGATCAAATGCAGTAGCTTATTGTGAATTTTAGAGTAAAACACCATAATAGCCAGCGCAAAAATTCCCGATATCGCGGCATAGACCAACCCTTGATCAGAATAGTGGAAGATGCCTGTGACTGTGTTTGGAATCGCTAGCAAATAGTCTACACTACCCTCTAGTTTCAATCGATTGCCCAGCATGATGTGAAACTGCTTTCCCAGAATAATCAACCCTATTGCCGCTAGCATTCCCTGAATGGCACTGGCTGGAAAAAAATCGGCTAGTTTTCCCATGCGCAGGAAACCCAGAATAGCCAGCAACATACCGGAACAGATGATGGCTGCGTAGGTTGCTTCAAGTCCCAAGGCGGTTATCGCAACCAATAGTACACCTACCAGTCCATTCCCGGGTCCCGCAATGGTTACATGGCTGCCTCCCAAAATAGAGACCAAAACCCCACCCACTACCGCGGCAATAACTCCAGAGATAGGTGGTGCCTCACTGGCCATGGCCAGACCAAGACCTAAGGGCAATGCAATAAGGCTCACCACAAACCCACTAAAAATATTACGTGGCAATGACTTGATCAAACCTTTTATGTCAACCTTTCTCCTACTCATCTTACTAATAATACATCTGTGGGAAGCTCATTCAAGATGTACTCTACATCATGAGGGAAAAATCGCTCTGAAAATCTATAGGTATTAGGGGCGTTCATGACCAGCAAGTCTGCCCTAACAATTTGTGCGTAATGGCCTATAGAATACCCACGTTTCCCAAAAATGGGTTGCGTCTTGATAACGGTGTGTTGCTTCACCTCATCCGGTAAGTTTTCAATGATTTTCTGTACCCGTAGTTCCTGTTTGCGCTTGATTTTTTCCTTTAAAAGGTTTAGTCTTCTCAAACTGCGATCATCCTCTACCCGGATCGATACTTCCTCACTGGCAATTTCTTCTACAATGGTAAGTTGTTTGCTTCCTAACGAGTTCGCTACATGAAATGCGGCGTGAATAGTATCTGCTGTGTGTTCATCTTCAAATCCATTGACCACGACGTGTTGACAAGCGACGCGTTCCAGGCTGGGGTTGATCATCAATAAAACAGAACAGCTGGCGGCCTTGGTGATCTTTCTTGCGATGGAACCTAGATAGTACTTTACGAATCGCTCTTCCTTCAAAGCTCCTAATAACAGCAGGTCAATACCGTTTTCCTTGACGGCTTCAACTATAGCCCCTACAGGTTTCCCTACTTTAAAAACCAGGCGGTAAGTTACTGGAGGTTCGCCCTGGGCATGGATGATCTGATCTATTTGTTGTTTTTTCTCTTCACTTTCCGGGCCTACATGGACTAAAACCAATTCTGCTTTTAGCATTTTGGAAAGTCGTGCTGCCTCGTATAAATTGGCTGTAAGATTTGGCGAAAAAGCCACTCCTATACCCAGAACTTGATAATGTTTGTACGCCACTAATTTTTTGTTAAAGGGCTAAATATACCGTTTATTGTATGTTTATTGCGCTTTCGCGAAAGCGAGCTTTTTTCCAACCTCAATAAAAGGTTGTATTTTCATCACTTAGAACGACTGCAATGCTAGAACTAGCTGGAATCATTATCCTGGGAATACTCGCGCAATGGATGGCGTGGCGACTTAAAATTCCCGCTATTTTACCCCTCATATTAATAGGACTTCTTGTAGGGCCACTGGCGACTCTGTACACAGAAGATGCGACTAAATTGATCCAGCCTATCTACAACGGCGAGAAGGGTCTTTTCCCTGGGGAAAGCCTTTTCTATTTTGTTTCTCTTGCCATTAGTATCATCCTTTTTGAAGGAGGCCTGACGCTCAAACGTGCCGAAATATTAAATACCGGCCCGGTAATCGGTAAGTTGATTTCGGTCGCTGTGCTCATTACATTTATAGGTGGCGGTATTGCGGCACACTTTATTTTTGACTTCTCTTGGGAGATTTCACTGCTTTTCTCTGCTTTGATCATAGTTACCGGCCCTACCGTGATCACGCCTATTCTCAGGAATATTCCCTTAAAAAAGGATGTTAGTTCCATTCTTAAGTGGGAAGGAATTCTAATCGATCCTATTGGTGCCTTATTTGCGGTACTGGTGTTTGAATTTATCAGCGCTAATGCTGGTGGTGAATTTACCATGGTGGCGTTGAAGGAGTTTGGTAAGATTGTGTTGTTTGGGTTCTCCTTTGGGTTCTCCTTTGCTCACGCTCTGGCCTTTCTCATAACGAAGAAGATCATTCCCCATTACTTACTCAATGTTTTCACACTGGCCGCCGTACTGGGGGTTTTTGTGTTGAGCGAGGCGTTTGCTCATGAATCTGGACTTCTTGCCGTGGTGGTAATGGGAATGGTCATGGGTAATATGAATCTGCCCAATATTAAAGAGTTGCTCTATTTTAAGGAATCTTTGAGCGTCCTGTTGATTTCCATCCTATTTATCCTGCTGGCGGCAAATATCAATATGGAAGATCTGTATTTGATCTATTCCTGGAAGACAGCGGCATTGTTTGCTGTGGTGGTCCTAATATTGAGACCGCTGGGTGTTTTTGCCAGTACGGCAGGTAGCACGTTACACCTCAACGAGAAATTGTTTATTTCTTGGGTAGGACCGCGAGGTATCGTTGCTGCGGGTATCGCCTCCCTTTTCGGGACTAAACTGGCTAATGAAGGTGTTCCAGGGGCAGAATATATAACGCCACTGGTATTTATGATTGTACTGGGCACCGTGCTTCTTAATGCTACTACGGCTCGCCTATTTGCAAAAATGGTGGGTGTGTTCCTCAAACAATCTGAAGGTATCATGATCGTAGGCGCGTCTAAATTCTCTAGGCTCATTGCGAAATACTTAATGGATCATGAACGCAGCGTGGTATTGATAGACACCAACAAGAACAACATACGTATTGCCAAAGAAGAAGGTCTAGACGCAAAGGTGGCCGATGTGTATAGCGATTCCTTAAGTGATGATATTGAATACAACAACATAGGCTATTTGCTAGCGCTTACAGGTAACTCACAGATCAATGATTATGCGATTGAACGTTTTGGGAAGCTTTATGGGGAAAATGGTGCGTTTAGAATAGTGCACTCTTCTGAAATAAGCAACCCAAATGAGAATCCAAATTCAGGCTTATTCTCTGCTACAGATGATTATGTGAATTTAATGGAAGTCGCCCGCCATCATGGCGAGATCCACGAGATCAAGCTTAAATCCAAGGAACATTTCAAGGGGCTGATTGAAATCACTAAAACCAATTCTGATATTGTTCCTTTATTTATTCGTAATAACAAAAAAATAGACCTCGTTCCTTCCATGTCCCTAGATCTTGAAATTAACATGGTGGAAGATGAAGAGGTTTACCTCGTCTATATGGGAAAAGTCATCGTGGAACAAGCGAGCGGTGAAGTAACGATGGAAGATTCGAATTTAGCTTAAAAACGTAGGAGGTAGCCCGCTTAAGAACTACTTATTGGTTCTTAGACATGTATCAAAACGCCCCATCTATCATCAACAGGATAGATGGGGCGTTTTACTTTTTGAGAATCGCTTTACAGGTTTAGTCATTCAACTTCAATACTGCCATAAAGGCCTCTTGCGGTATCTCGACATTTCCTACCTGGCGCATGCGTTTCTTTCCTTTCTTTTGCTTTTCAAGAAGCTTACGTTTACGGGAAATATCCCCACCATAACATTTTGCGGTAACATCTTTACGCAAGGCTTTAATCGTTTCACGAGAAATAATTTTTGCGCCTATCGCTGCTTGCACTGGAATATCAAACTGCTGGCGCGGGATCAATTCGCGCAACTTTTCTACCATTTTTTTACCGATGTTGTAGGCATTATCAGCATGAATAAGTGCGCTAAGTGCGTCTACGGTCTGTGAATTCAATAGAATATCTACTCGAACCAGTTTTGAAATGCGCAATCCTATAGGAGCATAGTCAAAGGACGCGTAACCCTTAGAAACTGTTTTTAACCGGTCGTAGAAATCAAATACAATCTCTGCCAGTGGCATGTCAAAGGTCATTTCCACACGCTCTGTAGTCAGATAGGTTTGATTGGTCACAATACCTCGTTTCTCTATACACAACGACATCACGTTACCCACAAAATCTGATTTTGTGATGATGGTCGCCTTGATGTAAGGCTCTTCTACTCTATTGAGAGTGGATGGTTCTGGTAAATCTGAGGGGTTGTTAACAATGACCACCTCATCTGGATTTTTGTTCGTGAACGCGTGGTAGGAAACGTTAGGAACCGTAGTAATAACGGTCATATCAAATTCCCGTTCCAGTCGCTCTTGAATAATTTCAAGGTGCAACATTCCCAAGAATCCACAACGGAAACCAAAACCAAGTGCCGCACTGCTTTCCGCTTGGAAGACGAGCGATGCATCATTGAGTTGGAGTTTCTCCATACTGGAGCGCAAGTCTTCGTAATCTTCTGTGTCTACCGGGTAAATTCCTGCAAATACCATTGGTTTCACGTCCTCGAATCCACCTATGGGGTTTGTTGTAGGGTTGTCGTGATCTGTAATGGTGTCCCCTACTTTTACTTCTTTGGCTTCCTTGATACCTGTAATCAAGTATCCTACATCACCGGCTTTTATTTCTTGTTTTGGAACCTGAGTCAATTTAAGCGTTCCTATCTCGTCTGCATAATAGCTTTCGCCAGTCGCGACAAATTTGATATGTTGGCCTTTCTTAATGGAACCATTGATGACCCTAAAAATAGTCTCCACCCCACGGAACTGGTTGTACTGTGAATCAAAAACCAATGCCTGTAAAGGCTCATCCACATTTCCCTTGGGTGCTGGTACCCTTGCGATAATCGCGTCTAGGATTTCTTGAATTCCCTGACCCGTTTTAGCACTCGCAGGAATTACCTCGCTAGGATCACAACCTAGAAGGTCCACAATATCGTCCGTTACTTCTTCAATATTAGCAGACGGCAAGTCCACTTTATTCAATACGGGAATGATTTCTAGATCGTTTTCCAGCGCTAAATAAAGATTTGAAATCGTCTGCGCCTGAATGCTTTGTGCAGCATCCACAATCAACAATGCACCCTCACAAGCAGCAATGGAGCGAGAAACCTCATAGGAAAAATCCACGTGTCCCGGTGTGTCTATCAGGTTTAGAATATATTTTTCCCCATCAGGCGCTGTATAGTCCATTTGTATCGCATGGGACTTGATCGTGATACCACGCTCGCGTTCCAGATCCATATTATCGAGCAACTGCGCCTTTGACTCCCGTTTAGTCACAGTTTGGGTAGCATCCAGCAAACGGTCTGCCAGCGTGCTCTTGCCGTGGTCAATATGAGCGATAATACAAAAGTTACGTATGTTTTTCATAGGGTTCTAATCGGGCACAAATATAATCTAAATACATGCGGCTGATAAACAGACAGCTTTCGTTATTTTAGCAGTACGTATAATCCGCTGTATGAAATTTATTACTTTACTTCTTTTGCTTTTTTCTATAGGTTCAACGGCGCAGCATGAAATCAAGGGAATAGTGGTCGACGGCAGCAAGCAGCCCGTCCCATATGCTACCGCCCTGCTTTTCAAGATGCCGGACAGTACCTTCCACAAAGGAACCACAACAGACGACAAGGGAAGGTTTACCCTGACGGGCGTAGAAACCGGACTGTATTCCCTTGCTATAAGTTCGATTGGGTTTGTTACGCTTTCGCGAAAGCTGACGATCGACAATTCCATTACTTTAAACGACCTCCAGTTAGCTACCGCCACTGAAACGCTGGACGGCGTCACCATTACCGCTCGACGCCCCACCATAGAAAAACGTCCGGACCGATTGATATTCACTGTAGAAAATAGCTCATTGAGTACAGGAAATGCCGCTAATATCCTTAAGAATACGCCCGGAGTTTTTGAAATGAACGGTTCTTATATGGTGCAGGGATCCACAGCGGTCGTCTACATCAATGATAAACGAGTATACATAACTGCAGATGAGCTTAACGCCTTGCTCACCGGCTATAGTGCAGATAATGTCAAAAATGTAGAGGTGATTACCAACCCATCTGCCAACTATGATGCAGAAGGTGCCGCGGTGATCAACATCAATACCAGTAAGGGAATCTCACTAGGGTACAAAGGCTCTATCAACGGCAGTTATGAAATTGATGAGCTCGCCAAATACCAGATAGGAACTTCCCAATTCTACAAGAATAATTGGGTGAATGTCTATGCAAACTACAATTACAACCCACGCAGGGATTTGAAGCTTGATGAAGCGCAGGTAGGTTTTTTCAATCCAGATGGTACGCGCAGTTCCCGCTGGTTTACCGACTTTGAAAAAGTGACTGAAAGCGCTGCTCACAATTTCAATACGGCGATTGATTTTACATTGGACACAAAAAATTCCATCAGTCTTTCTGGAAATTATTCAGCAAACAATAATCAAGATATCCGTACAGATGTAGAAACCTTTATTTTACCTATCGGTTCTATGACTTTTGACGGCTATGACACCAATTCTGAACTAGGTACCGACCGCACCACGGGTTTTATAAATGGGGGCTGGAAAAATAGTTTCAATGAAGGTTCTGGAAGTCTGTCTGTAGAAGGAAACTATATTTTTACAGATCGTGACAAAACCCAGGATCTGATGAGTATCTTTTTTGATGCTAATGGCGACACCACTTCCACCAACAGCTTTTTTACAGATGCCGTTCAGGAAATAGATATCTACGTCGCAAAATTAGATTACGAGAATACACTAGGCAACTACATCGTGAAATCTGGACTTAAGTTTTCTGACGTTTCTTCCACGAGTTCCCTAGATTTCTTTGATACCGATTCTGGCTCTCGCCAATTCATCACTGCATTGTCTGACGAGTTTCTATACGATGAGAATATTTATGCGGCCTACTTCCAAGTAGATCGCGATTGGGAAAAGTGGGCCATCGCCTTAGGCCTGCGAGCAGAACAAACCGATGTAGAAGGAGACAGCCGTTCCTTAGGCCAAGTCAACACACAGAATTACTTTGAACTCTTTCCAAATATCGCAATTACCAACCAAGTTAATGACAACAATTCATTGACTTTGAGTTATCGTCGATCTATTCACAGACCGCGATACGAGAGCCTGAATCCGTTTACTTATTTTATCAATGACAATAATGTAAATACGGGAAACCCGAATTTGCAGCCGTCATTTACCAATCGATTAGATCTTAACTGGACGATCAAGAATCAGTACTTTTTAAGCGCATATTACATCAATACTAAAGGTGCGCTTGCCGTACTTCCCTTCCAAAACAACCAGACGAATATTCTCAATTCACAAAATGTGAATATGGAATATGAGCGCCAGTATAGTTTTGATTTTTCTACTTATAAATATGTAACCGATGATATTTTAGTTCAAGGTCAAACCAGTCTTTATTACATGGAGAATGAGTTTAGAGCACTACAATCTGATAACAAATTTCAAAAGTTAAACCTGACTGGGTTTTATATAGATATTTTGGCAAATGTCAATTTATCAAAAGACCGCACTTTTAGCTTAGATGTTAGTACCAGTTACTTGAGTAATTATCTGGCAGGTTCCTACGAATTGAAAGACGTTTTGACTTCAAAACTAGGTTTTTATAAGAGCTTGTGGAACAATCGTGCTGTCATCACGCTGGACTACAGCGACATATTCTTAAGTCAAAACCAAAAGCTCGCTTCCAGATATCAAAATCAGGACAACGAGTTTCTAGCCTTGCCAGAAACGAACTTGCTTCGACTAGGTTTTACTTATAAGTTTGGGAATTTCAGACTAAGAAACAACGATGTCGTAACACCAGAAGATCAACAGCGTACAGAGGCAAAAGGAGTTGGGTTCTAAATAAAATCCCCTTTTAACCATATCTTTGCACCATGGTTAAAATAGCCGACATAGAACTACCCGATTTCCCGCTCTTGCTTGCACCTATGGAAGATGTGAGTGATCCACCCTTCCGTACCTTGTGCAAGGAAAATGGAGCAGATGTCGTTTTTACGGAATTTATTTCCAGTGAAGGCCTCATTCGTGATGCGGCAAAAAGCACCATGAAACTCGACATCTATGAAACCGAGCGGCCCGTTGGGATTCAGATTTTTGGAGCTAATATGGAGTCTATGCTGCAATCTGTAGAGATTGTGGAGCGCACTAAACCAGATATGATCGATATCAACTTCGGTTGTCCAGTGAAGAAAGTGGTTTCTAAAGGCGCTGGTGCTGGAATTCTAAAAGACATTGACCTGATGGTACAGCTTTCTGCTGCCATGGTCAAACATACCCACTTACCTATTACCGTTAAAACCCGATTAGGTTGGGATCACGATTCTATCAAGATTGTAGAAGTGGCAGAGCGATTGCAAGATGTGGGGATCAAAGCCATCAGCATTCACGGCCGTACCAGAGCCCAGATGTATAAAGGCGATGCCAACTGGAAGCCCATTGCAGATGTGAAGAACAATCCTCGCATGCACATTCCTGTTTTTGGAAACGGCGACGTGAACACGCCAGAACGAGCCATGGAAATGCGCGATAAATACGGCCTCGATGGCGCAATGATAGGCCGTGCTAGCATAGGCTATCCCTGGTTTTTTAGGGAAGTCAAGCACTTTTTCAAAACCGGTGAGCATCTTGCACCCCCAACAATGCAGGAGCGCGTGGATGTGGCCAGAAGACATCTAGAAATGGCTATCGCTTGGAAAGGTGAAAAGCTGGGCGTTTTTGAAACCAGAAGACACTATACAAATTACTTCAAGGGAATTCCCAACTTTAAGGAATACCGCATGAAAATGGTCACCAGCGACGATTCAGAAGCGGTTTTTGCTGCTTTTGAAGAAGTGTTGGAAAATCTAGCGGACTATAGCTTCGCCTGAGAAAGCAATCTATCGTTAATGCGACGGCTGCCTATGTAGCTTGCAATGACCCCTAGCACCACAATGGTAGAAAGTGCAATAACCACATTTAAAAGTTCCATTGCAAAAGGATAAGGAATCCCTGGAGCAATGTAAACCCACTTGTAAGTGATTTGACCGTACACAAAACCAGTTCCAATCAACAAACCTAAGATCCCTCCAGAAATGGTCATGAGCGATCCTTGAAGGAAGAAAATACGGCGCAGTTGGCCTACCTCAGCACCCAGATCGAGTAGCGTTTTAAGATTTTTCTTTTTGTCTAGGATCATCATGATGATCGATCCTACCACATTGAAAAGCGCGATGATCAATACTAAGGTAAAGATCAAATACACCGCGAGGTTCTCGCTATTGAGCATTTTGTAGAGCGCACCGTTGAGTTGCAACTTATTTTTTATTTCAATTTCTGTATCGAATAGCGCCCTGACTTCTTTGCGCACCTCGCTTTCCGTGTCAGGATTAGTGAGCTTTATTTCTAGGGCAGAGGCAGTACTATCGCTATAATTAAGCAACGTTCTAGCAGCGCTCAGTCGCATAAAAATATATTTGTTGTCTAAATCCTCGTTGACTGAAAACATTCCGGTAGCAACCGCATCCAGCGTACTGAACGAGCGGCTTAAGTTCATCGCATTGATCACGTTAGTTCCTGGACGTGGCACCATGATTTGCATAAAGGTGCTGTAATCATTGACAGATATGGATAAGTCTGTAGCAATTCCACGACCTATAATTACCTGTGGATCATTGTCGGTCAACCAGCTGCCATAAATCAATATAGAATCCGGTTGGATGATCTGATCGTAATTTTCAGGAACGCCCTTGATATAGGCGATGTCGTTCTTTTCCGCATAGCTCAAGAAGGCCTTTTCCTCAATCACTTCAGAAACTGCTGCTATTCCAGGAATGCTCTCGAGAGCTCGCTTTCGCGAAAGCGGAATTTCCAGCGTTTTCCCCTGCACGGCAGTAACCTGCAAGTCTGGATCAAAATAACTGCTAAAGTTGGTGCTGAATTCCTTCAACCCACTGAAACCGGAGAGAACGATAAAAAGTGCCGCCGTTCCCACGATGGTGATGATAAAACTAAGGATATTGATGATGTTGATGGCGTTCTTGCCATTCTTTGAGACCAGATACCGTCGCGCTATGTAAAACGAAAAGTTCACTTAGGACTTCTTGCGTCTAGGTAAAATATCTGGGTTTTCGATGGGGTTATTAAACCCTTTCAATTCCTTATCAATCTGGTCCATGTACTCAAGACTATCGTCATTGAAGAATTGAAGCTCAGGCATACGACGGAACTGGTGGCGCACTTTTGCAGCCACATCATAGCGTATATCGCCCGTCATTTCAATAATTTCATCAACAACAGCAGCAGCCTTGTTTGCTGGAAAGACCGAAACGTACACCTTAGCATACCCTAAATCTGGCGTCACCGTCACCCTAGTAACAGATACAAGGAGGTTTTTTACGGCGTTTTCGCGCATTTTATCCTGCAATACTTGGGAGATATCTCCTTGAAGGATTCCTGCAATTTTCTTCTGGCGTTGACTTTCTTCCATGCGACAAAGGTAAAATATTATAATGGTTATCTGGGCGTTACCCTCCCGCTTTTGGCGGTACGGTCGGGCTTTACGTTACAATCTTTTTAAGCCAGCATCACTTCCCGAAAGGCTTAAAAAGGATTTTCACTTCAATCCCTAACGCAATGGCATCCCATAAGTTTTCATTTCATTAATTAATCGGTAGTCGTGCGTCACAAAGAATCGCCAGTCACTGGGTTGTCCTTCAAAAAATAAAATCCATATTTTCACATCTTACAAAACTATCTTTGGTCCCTAACCGCAATAGGATTGACCCTGATAACTGATAACCGATAACTAACAACCATGCTAGGAAAAATCGAGCACCTTGGAATTGCCGTTAAAGATTTAGAGGCCGCCAATGCGGTTTATGAAAAACTATTGGGAACCGCAGCCTACAAACAGGAAGCCGTGGAAAGCGAAAACGTAACCACCAGTTTTTTCAAAGCTGGTGAAAACAAAATCGAGTTACTGGCCGCAACCCATCCAGAAAGCGCCATCGCAAAATTTATCGACAAGCGCGGTGAGGGCATCCACCACGTGGCTTTTGCCGTAGAAGACATCCATGCGGAGATAAAAAGGCTGGAAAAAGAAGGCTTCACGATCCTCAACAAAGAACCCAAACGCGGCGCGGATAATAAGCTGGTAGCCTTTGTACATCCTAAGGGAACGAATGGCGTGCTGGTCGAGTTATGTCAGGAAATCAAAGAATAGTTTGGTTAAACCCACATATAGTGTAAATTTGCAGACTTTTTAATCAGTATATCGCGCTGCGATATTTTGAGGGCCTATAACTCAGCTGGTTAGAGTATCTGACTCATAATCAGAAAGTCCCTGGTTCGAGCCCAGGTGGGCCCACTTAAAAGACCTCAGCTTTTCAGCTGGGGTTTTTTTATATTTAATGATGAGGAAAAGCATTATTGAAGAAACAAAGAGGTTCTGACTCTCCCGATAGCTATCGGGACAGAAAGTCCCTGGTTCGAGCCCAGGTGCTGCACTGAACTTGCCGAAGTTTGGACCCAATACATTTTTAATTGAGGTCAGACATACTTATCTATAAGTTTATAATTCAAAAGGTTTTCTCTTCAAGCTTGTGTAGAATGGCATTTGTATGAGGTGTTTTAAATAGCTCTTTAAATACATGCGTTAAGGATTGAGACGTAAATCCTTTTTAAGCCATTCAGGAAGTGATACTGGCTTAAAAAGATTGAAACGGAAAGCCTGACCGCGGCCTTAGCCGAGGGAACGCCCTTAAAGTTATACTCCCTGTAAATTTTATTCCAGCCTCAATCTCAATCTTCTCAAATCCTTATCTTTATCCAGATCTAAAATTATCCCATGAAAAAACTTTTTTTGATGATTACCGCTGGTGTGTTTTTAGCCAGTTGTAGTTCTACTCAAGACGCTAAAAAAAATCAGTCACTCTCTAATAACACTTTCTACTGGCAACAACATGTGAATTATGACATGGACGTCCAGATGGATGTGGACCGCTACCAGTACGATGGAAAGCAGAAGTTAGTCTACACGAACAATTCTCCTGAAACACTGGACCGCGTGTATTACCACCTGTTCTTCAACGCGTTCCAGCCAGGGAGCCAGATGGACGTACGTTCCCGCAGCATTTCAGATCCAGACGGCAGGGTAGGTTCTCGCATCGAGGCCTTGAACGCCAGTGAGCAAGGGTTTCTTCATGTAAAAAACATGACTCAGGATGGAAAAACGCTTTCTCCCATGGAAGAAGGAACAATTCTTATCGTACCACTAGCACAACCTTTGAAGCCGGGACAATCCACTACTTTTGAGCTGGATTTCAACGGTCAGGTACCGGTACAAATTAGACGCAGTGGCCGCAATAATGCAGAAGGAGTGGCGCTTTCCATGACCCAATGGTATCCTAAAATGGCCGAATTTGATAAAGACGGCTGGAATGCAAGCCCTTATATAGGGCGTGAATTTCATGGTGTTTGGGGGGATTTTGATGTCAAACTAACTCTCGATAAAGAGTATACAATCGGTGGTACGGGATACCTTCAAAATCCTAAAGAAATAGGCCATGGGTACGACAAGCCTAATTCAGGACCTGGAAAAGGAGAAAACGGAATGCTCACCTGGCACTTCAAAGCTCCTATGGTGCACGATTTTGCGTGGGGCGCAGATCCTGATTACATCCATGACATTTATAAAGGAGCTAATGGCGTGGACTTGCATTTTTTCTATAAAGACAACGCAGCGATCAAGGACAACTGGAAAAAACTACAACCAGCCACTAACCAAATGCTGGAATTCTACAATAAGAACGTAGGATTGTACCCTTACAAACAATATTCTGTGATCCAGGGTGGTGATGGTGGTATGGAATACGCCATGTGTACGTTGATTACTGGAGGACGCAGCTTTGGAAGCCTTGCTGGAGTAACAGCACACGAGTTTGCCCACTCCTGGTTCAACCATATTCTTGCCACAAACGAGGCAAAGCACGAGTGGATGGATGAAGGATTTACTTCCTACATTTCAGACGAAGCGATGAATGAAATCTTCAAAGAGAACAAAGAAAATCCATCTGCTGGCTCGTACAATGGATACATCAGACTGGCAACCTCTGGTATCGAGCAGCCACAAACTACCCATGCAGACCGCTACGGACTCAATGCGGCTTATGGAACCAGTGCTTATTCAAAAGGGGCCGTGTTCTTGGCGCAATTGGGCTATATCGTGGGCGATGACGTTCGCGACCAGATCATCAAAGAGTATTACAACACCTGGAAATTCAAGCATCCAGCTCCTAATGATTTCAAGAGAGTTGCAGAGCGGGTTAGTGGTTTTGAGTTGGATTGGTATCTCATCGACTGGACCATGACAACGAATACGATTGATTATGCCATCGACGGTTTAAAAACAGAAAATGGAATAACAAAGGTATCGCTTTCGCGAAAGGGATTGATGCCCATGCCACTTGACATACAAGTAACAATGAAGGATGGCAGCAGTAAAATGTATTACGTGCCGTTAGAAATGATGTACAATCAGAAGAAAGTACCCTCCTCATGGACGGTCGCAGAGGACTGGCCATGGGCATTCCCAACTTATAACCTAGCATTAAAGGGAGTTGATGCAAATGATATAGATAGCATTACCATAGATCCAAAAAACAGGATGGCAGATGTCAACAAGGAAAATAACTTGTTTACCCCATAATCCATCATCCATGGATACTTATATAGCCAGCTCCAGTGAGCTGGCTTTCTTTTTTTGTAAACCCTCATAAATGGGGAAGTCTAGTATCTTTACCGCATGAAGTTCACGCTAGGGAAAGACAAAAAACTAAAGAGCAAAAAGGCCATTGAACAGCTTTTTGTCGATGGCCTGTCCATAAGGAAAGGAGCCTTGCGCCTCAAATATTTGAAAACCGAGAGAGAGGATCAGCATAAAGTAGCCTTTAGCGTTCCCAAGCGTTTTTTCAAACATGCCGTAGATCGCAATCGGGTAAAGAGGTTGCTGCGGGAAGCCTATAGATTGCATCAATATGAAATAAAAACAGAGGAAAATCAGTTCTATGATTTCATGTGGATCTATCAATCGAATAAACTTCCCGATTATGCTCATTTGGAACGCTTGATGTTATCTGTATTTCAGCAGCTTTCTAAAAGTACTCGAGAGCCACAAAAAGAGAATTAATCCTATGAAAACCAGTGTTTCATAGTTTTCGTTATATTTAATTAACATTTAAGAAAGCCGTCCTGCATGAAGCCCTCTAACGTAAACATCAAGCGACAAATTCTTGTACCAGTTATTGGTGCTGTTTTTTTCTTTTCCCTAGCTAGTTTCAAAAACGACTTTTTTGAAATCGCAAAGCAGATTGAAATCTTTACAGAAATGTACAAGCAGCTCAATATGAACTATGTGGATGAGACCAATCCTGCAGAGTTAATGGACAATGCTATTGAGGGAATGCTGTCTGATCTAGATCCGTACACGACTTTCTGGACAGAGCAGGAAGTGGAGCGTGCTAAGATCAATTCTCGTGGCGAGTTCACTGGAATAGGGGCAAACGTGAGTACTCGGGCTGATAAATTGATCATTATGGAGCCCTGGAAAGACTATCCCGCAGATAAAGCCGGATTAAAAGCAGGCGACGAAATCATTAAAATTGACGGTACCAACATTTCAGATTACAAGGATAATGCTGGGGAATTGTTGCAAGGGTCTGCAGGTACTGAGGTAACTGTAACTTATCTGCGACAAGGGAAACAAAACACGGCCACCTTAAAAAGGGCAGCAGTAGAAATTCAAGCCGTTCCATTTTTTGAAATGGCGACGCCAGATATAGGATATGTGATCTTATCTAAGTTCAATGAAAAAGCTTCCCGAGAAACTAAAGAAGCCATAAAGCAACTTAAAGAAAAAGGCGCTAAAAAGATCATTCTAGACCTGCGCGGTAATCCAGGAGGTTTGCTAAGTGAGGCCGTTAATGTTTCAAATCTCTTCATAGAAAAAGACAAACTCATTACCAGTACACAATCCAGTGTGGACAAATTCAACAAATCCTACTTGACCCAACGCAATGCCTTTGACGCAGATATTCCCCTTGTGGTATTGATCAATGGCCGCAGTGCGAGTGCCAGTGAGATTGTGAGTGGCAGCATACAGGATTACGATCGCGGTGTGGTGATAGGGGCACGCAGCTTTGGAAAAGGGCTGGTACAGCGTCCTCGCGAATTGAGCTATGGGACACAGGTGAAAATTACCATCTCTAGGTATTATACGCCCAGCGGCCGTTGTATTCAAGCATTGGATTATTGGAACCGGGATGGCGACGGTAATGCCATACGTACTAAAAAGGAAGATTATAAAGCCTTCAAAACCGTGAATAGTGGTAGAACCGTCTATGATGGTGGTGGTGTTGATCCTGACATCAAGCTGGCCAGTGCGGCCTATTCGCCCATCACAACTTCGTTATTACGTGAGAATGCCATTTTTGATTATGCGACCCAATATTATTTTTCACATCAGTATTCAGACATCGACAAGATCCAGCTGGATGATGCAGACTTCAACGAGTTTGTAGCGTGGATCGAAGCCCGTGGATTTGACTTTGAAACGGTGACGGAGTCCGCTTTTGCGAAAGCGTACAAAACAGCAGTCAATGAGGAACTGGACGATGACATTGCTACCAGTTACAAGGGCATGATGCAGTCCATCCAAAATGCCAAAAAGAAAGACATGCGCGACAAAAAAGCAGAGATCATGAGTCTTTTAACCGATGAGATCGTGAAGCGCTATTTTTACCGAGAAGGCCTTTATAACTACCAACTTAAGTACAATGCAGAAATTCAGGAAGCCATCAAGGTATTGAACGATCCTGCTCGATATCGTAAAATTTTAAGCTGATGAAACAATTTGCCACATGGTTTTTTACCATTTGCTTTGTGGCAACTACCGCTGCACAGATTACTGTGGAGCACAGCATTTATTTTGATTTGGACAAATATGCGTTCAAAAAAAGCGAACTGCAGTCCTTAGAAGAGTTTTTTGAGGATCTATTATATGTTCCCATTCTTGATGTAGAAATTCTAGGATACTGTGATGATCGTGGCACTATAGAATACAATCAAAAACTGTCTGAGAATAGGGTAGAAACAGTAGCCATGTGGCTGATAGATCATGACATCAACCTGATGAATATCTATAAAGAAGTGGCGGGTAAAGGTGAGGTGCCACTTGTTACTGATAGTGATCCATACAACCTGATCCAGACCCGTGCGCAAAATAGGCGTGTGGATGTCCGGTTCCGTTTAATAGAACCTGCTGCAAGTAGGCTCGCCATCAAGACCTTGCAAAAGAAAGACCTAACAGAAGAACAGTTGAAGCTTATTCCTGAATATGAAGAAAAAGTGATCTATCAGGTGCGCAAAATGGCCAATAGTGATGCGCTGATTACTCTTGAAGATAATGAAGAATACATTGATGTGCCCACGGCTATAAGCCCGCCAGTTAACAATAGTGTGGAGCCCTTTAAATCCTTGTTGCGCAAGGATATTGCCGTGGGTGAAATTATTCTTCTAGAAGACATCCATTTTTTAAGAGGACGTTCCACCCTCAATCCAGAGTCCATTCCCCTATTGGAACGTGTTATTGAAATTCTTGTGGCGAGACCCAATATCCATTTTGAGATCCATGGCCACGTGTGCTGCATCGATCCTAGGTTTGAGGATGCGCTAGATAGGAACACGATGCGGTCTGACCTGTCGGTGGCAAGAGCTCACTTGATCTATAGGATCCTTGTAGAATACAAAGTGAATGCAGATCGCATGAAGTACGCAGGTTTTGGCCGTACTAAACCCTTGGGCGGTACTGATCGAGACGATAGGCGGGTGGAGTTATACATCACAAAAGTCTAGAAAATTCTTTCTTTTTGAATTTAATCATCGTAATATTGCGATGATTATGGGTTTGACCAAGACAGAAATATTTACCGCAGAGATTAATGAGGTTTCCGCTTTCGCGAAAGCGATAGGCCATCCAGCCCGATTGCTCATCATTAAGCATTTGTTGCAACGGGAAACTTGCGTCTGTGGTGATCTAGTTCAAGAAATAGGACTGGCCCAAGCGACCATTTCCCAACATTTAAAAGCTTTAAAGGAAGCTAGGATCATAACGGGAACCGTTGAGGGTACTAGCACCTGTTATTGTCTGGATGCAAAGCGTTGGAATTTCATGAAAACGAAACTTGATCAACAACTTACCGTAGCCCAGTCCTGTGGAACGGATTGTTGCTAGAAACTGACCACATGAAAAATTTACTGCCACCACTACATAGAATTCTTTTTGTTTTCATTCTTGTCGTCATCACTAGCTGTGCAGATAAACAACCTACAGAAAAAGAGTTGATTGCAGAATACTACCAAGGTTTCCAAAATGCAGATTATAACCAGATAAAGGCAACGATTGCAGATAGTCTTACGCTCACAGAGGCCGATTACATCATGCCATTTTCTAAGGAAAGTTTCTACGGTCATTTCAAATGGGACTCTGTTTTTCAACCTGTTTACAAAAAAGTCGATTTACAAAACACAGGTGAACAATATGTGGTCGAAATAGCCGTGAGCTCAAAACGGTTTGCCTTTTTAAAGAACGATCCGCTGGTTTCTAGACAGCGATTCTATTTCAAATCAGGTAAGATAAGCCGCGTTGAAAATGTAGAGTTTGTGGATACAGACTGGGAAAAATGGACAACACAAAGAGAGTCGCTGGTCAATTGGACCGCAGTCAACCATCCCGAATTAGATGGGTTTATCAATGATTTGACCATGCAGGGCGCTATAAATTATGTGAAAGCCATTGAATTATACGAGAATCGTGAATTAGATGGTACTGAATAAATAACGTCAAAAACAGCCATAAGCGATTAAATCGATATTATAACCTTAGAATTACACAGATTATGAAATTATCAGAATTCACAACACAGCTCGCCACCCTAGATCGCCTTTCCTTCCAGCTGGAAGATGGATCAACGGTTCCTGCTCATTTTCACGTGACAGAAGTAGGCAAGGTATACCGGCATTTTATCGATTGTGGCGGCGTGGAGCGTGAAGAAACGGTTGTCAATTTTCAGCTTTGGAATGCAGACGATAATGATCATCAATTGCACCCAGAAAAGTTGATGCACATCATCCATTTATCCCAACAAAAACTGAACATCCCAGATGCTGAAATTGAGGTGGAATATCAATTAGAAACCATCGGTAAATATGGGGTTGAGTTTAAAAACGGTGCTTTTATTTTGACCAACAAAAAGACTGCTTGTCTGGCCTTAGACGCCTGCGGTATTCCAGAGGAGAAATTAAAACTCAACTTCTCTTCACTACAAGCAAATTCCTGTGCACCCAATTCTGGGTGCTGCTAAAAAAACAACACATGTTCCCAGAACTAAAAACATACATTGATCAACTAGAAATGGTGACTATTTCTAATGATCGCAAAGAATTACTGGATCCACTCGTTCATTATATTCAATACAAGCAACAAGAAGGTCAGTCCATTGACCTCAACTTTATCTGCACCCATAATTCCAGACGCAGCCATTTAGCCCAGGTCTGGGCGCAAGTCGTGGCGGCTTATTTTGAGGTTCCAGGTGTATTGACCTATTCTGGCGGGACGGAGACCACAGCGGTTTTTCCCAGCATCCTAGAAACTCTTCAAGGCCAGCATTTACAGGTTGATTTGATTGATGAAACCGAGAACCCACTATATTCCGTTGCTTATGGGGTAGATGATGCGGTGTACTTATTTTCCAAGAAATACGATGATGAAAGCAATCCTGAAGTTGGGTTTGCCGCCATCATGACCTGCTCGCAAGCAGATGCTGATTGCCCGCTAATTACCGGTGCAGACCAAAGGATCGCGCTTACCTACGAAGATCCCAAAACGTCCGATAATACTGACCAACAAACCGAAACCTACCTGGAACGCAGCACTCAAATCGCTACCGAAATGAAGTACGTGTTCTCTAAAGTCGCTAGCTAATGGCAGCTTCCAAAAAGCTAGGTTTTCTAAACCAATACTTGACGCTCTGGATTTTCCTAGCCATGGGACTGGGCGTTGCCTTGGGTTTTTTCAACCCAAATATGGGCGATGTCATCAACGGCATGAGCAGTGGCTCTACCAATATTCCCATTGCTATTGGTCTTATCTTAATGATGTATCCGCCACTCGCAAAAGCCGATTATAAGCTACTGCCCAAAGTTTTTAAGAATACGAAAATCTTGAGTATTTCCCTGTTGCTCAATTGGATCATCGGGCCCGTATTGATGTTTGTCCTAGCCATCATCTTTCTCCAAAACCATCCAGAATATATGGTAGGGCTTATCCTGATAGGGCTCGCAAGATGCATCGCCATGGTGCTCGTCTGGAATGATCTCGCCGATGGTTCTCCAGAATATGGCGCTGGACTGGTCGCACTCAACAGCGTTTTTCAAGTGTTTGCTTACTCCTTTTATGCCTGGCTGTTCATCACGGTTTTACCACCCTATTTCGGCTTTGATGGCGCCATTGTAGACATCTCCATTGCCACGATTGCTGAAAGCGTAGCGATCTATTTAGGAATTCCCTTCCTGATGGGCGTTTTGAGCCGCTATTTTCTGGTCAAGGCTAGAGGCAAGGATTGGTATGAAAGCGTATTTATTCCAGCGATTTCTCCCATCACATTGATTGCTTTATTACTCACAATTGTCCTTATGTTTTCGCTCAAAGGCGAGCTGATCGTGCAGATCCCGCAGGATGTGTTGTTGATTGCCGTGCCGCTGTTGATCTACTTTTTGATCATGTTTCTCATTGGTTTCTTTATTAGCAAGGCGCGCGGTGCGAGTTACAGCGAGAATGCAGCGATCTCATTTACTGCGGCAGGGAATAATTTTGAGTTGGCCATTGCTGTGGCCATTGCGGTTTTTGGGCTTAATTCTGGGCAGGCGTTCACGGGCGTGATCGGGCCACTGGTAGAGGTTCCAGCGCTTATTTTGCTGGTGCGGGTTTCTTTTTGGCTCAAGAAAAAATACTATCCCGTAAATAAAGTTTAAACCGAAACTTAAAAGGTTCTTGAATACTTAAATCCTTATAGTTTCAATACCGTGAAGAATAATTTCTGCTTTTTTGGGTCGCGCGGTTGCAAGACGCTTATCCAAAACTCGCATTTTAAAATGCGAGCAAAAAAAGTCTAGTTAGGTATGTTCTCGCTTTCGCGAAAGCGAAATAGAAACTTTTTATACCAAAAGTTGATTCATCTCTGCACAATCATCTCCATGTGTGGAATACCGTCTTCCAAATATTCCTTGCCAGTTCCCTTAAAACCTAGATCGTTGTAGAATTTTTTGAGGTAAACTTGGGCTGATATTTTTATAGTTTGTTGGACTCTTGAAAAAGCGATGGTGTTTTTAGTAGATTTTGATTCTGCGAAAGCAAACTCCATACTAGCCACCATAATTTTCTTTCCATAATCCTTGCGCCTGTGTTGCGGGCTCACTACCACGCGACCTATGCTCGCCATGTCAAAATAATCGCCAGCCTTGAAAACACGGGTATAAGCAGCAAGCTCGTCACCGTCGTAACCCAGCACGTGCATGGCTTTTTGATCCTTACCGTCAATATCTTGATAGACACAATCCTGCTCTACCACAAAAACTTCAGCCCGCAATTGGAGCAGCGCATAGAGCTCCACGATCGTTAATTCACTAAATTTTTTAATCTCAATCTTCATGGTTTAAAATCGTTTGGGAACGTTTTTGGGCTGCGGCGGCTTAACTCCTATGCGGATGTCCGTGATGATTTTTTCTAACATATTGCCAAAATCCTCATCACCTTGCGCCATCAGTTCTTGACGCACGCGGTCTAGGTCTTCAAGTGTTTCCTCTTTTTCATCATCTTCATACAGCTCCAATTCGCGCCATATTTCCATAAGTTTTTTCTCTGGATGAACGGCGGTACGCAGTTGATGGATAATGATGGAGGCTTCTTTTTTCATCTTCAGTTCCCGCATAGGCGGGAAGCTTTTTGTAGGTTATTCAAAATGTTGATTCGCCAAAGCGGGAATCTCTTTATAGTTATTTACAATTTTGCTCCGTCCAAGAGGCAAACTTTTTCGATTATTCTACTATTGGTCTACTGTTCTAAATATTCTTAAGGTTTTCCGCGATGTTCCAATGACTTTCTGTTCTGATTCTGTAATAATTCTGCATCAGTAGCATAAGATTCTAAGTGGTTTACAACCTGTTTCAATTGCTCGTCATTCAAGTTTTTATAGGCGGAACTTGAAATCACTCGGTTCCATTTGTCATCCAAGCTATTATCCAACGATATGCGCCAGTAACAATGATTCTGAAAGGAAAGATGCGGATAGATGTTGGGAAGTTCGTTCCCCAATTCAAAATAGCGGCTTTCCAGATCCAACCTATTCATGGTTATTAACAGCTGATTTTCTTCACTCGGCGATCGTGCCTGCCCCCCTCAAATTTTGTATTTATAAAAGTTTCTACCATGGCTACCGCTTGGGGAATAGAAGTGAATCGTGCAGGAATACATAGGACATTCGCATCGTTGTGTTGACGGGAAAGAAATGCGATCTCTTTAGACCAACAAACGGCTCCACGTACTGGAGCATATTTATTGACCGTCATGGAAACTCCAAGAGCACTTCCACAAATAACAATACCTAGGTCTGCAGTTCCATTCACAATATTTTGCGCTACAGGATGTGCAAAATCAGGGTAGTCTACGCTATTTTCTGAATCTGTCCCGTGGTTAATTATCTGATGTCCCTGTTTTTCCAAAAACTCTACGATCGCAAATTTGTAGTCTGGCCCAGCGTGATCGTTACCTATAGATATATTCATTACTTATGGATTTGAATACAAAAATACGTTTAGTCCACCAACTTTAGACTTATCAACATCTCTAGTTTTATAGGTACTATAAACACCGAACAACTTGTTAAGAAAAACTAAAAGAAAGTTCTAGGAAATGTCAATTTAAAAAGCATATGGAATTTTACGTTGGGGTAACCTAAATATAACTCGGCTATTTTCTAGCGACTTTTCAGAGGTAAATGGGAAGTAATCAACAATCATTTTTGATCCCACTTTTAAACAATCTTTTGTGAGTATGGTTTATGAACGGCTGTTACTTAAAGTTTATAATGTATTAAATATCAATTAAATGAGCCAATAATAACCTGTGTATAACCTGTTATAAGTAGCTATAAGTGACAATACCTAAATACCATCCTTTAAAATATACCGCTATACACACTACATCATGATCATCATTTTATATTTTTAAAATTAGAAAAAGAAGTTATAGTATTTATAGATGTTGATAACAGTAAAAGGGAAGTACTCCAGATGCAAAAAATAGATGATGCTATTGGAAAAAGAAAACAGATGATTTGAATTGAGGTCTATTAAAGAGACTTCCATCCTATATAATAGAAAGCCAGCAAGCCCAATAGGAGAATGGTTACGAATAAAAGAATAATCGCAGTTGATACAGTAAGAATGTGTTTTGAACGCAGACTCATAATGATTCCTTTAATAGGGAAAACTTTAACAAATATACCAAAAATTACTAAAGCAATGTTAAATTAAAATCATCTCAACTTTAAATAGTTCCTTTAAGAACTTGTTTCAAGTAAGGCAATCTTAATATGTTAACTTTACCGACGTATGAATAACAATGATAAAAAGAAGAGTAAGACAAAGTTTCAAAACCTTACTCAATCGATCATCAATGTCTTTAAGGCAGATCAGGATAACACATTAAATTACAAGCAGATTTGTGCTAAGCTCAATATACGAGATACCAGCACTCGCAATCAAGTCATCAAAAAGTTGCATCAGCTTAAATCAGATAGTAAGATAGAAGAGGTAGATCGTGGAAAGTTTCAAATGATCAAAGCTATTGATCATTACACAGGCAAGATTGATATCAGTGCCCGTGGGACTGGATATGTGATTACTAATGAGCTTCAAGAAGACATTATGGTACCTCGTAAATCACTGGGGCAGGCGCTTAATGGTGACGAGGTAGAAGTGTATGTATACCATCGCAAACGAGGCAAGCAACCGGAAGGTGAGATTACAAAAGTTGTCAAACGTAACAAAACAGAATTTGTAGGAACTATAGAGATCCACGATAAATTTGCCTTTGTAAACGTCACCGATCATAAAGTGCAAACTGATTTTTTCATTCCTAAAAAGATGATCAACGGTGCTAAAGATGGCCAAGTGGTCCTGGTAGAATTTATAGATTGGAACGATAAACAAGACTCTCCAACAGGATCTATAAAAGCCATTCTAGGAGAACCAGGAGAGCATGATACAGAGATCCATGCTATTTTAGCACAATACGGTTTGCCCTATGAATTTCCAGAGGCGGTAGAGAAACATGCTGAAAGTCTAGATACCACCATAACTGAAAAAGATATCTCCTCCAGGCGTGACATGCGTGACACGCTTACTTATACTATTGACCCTGCAGATGCAAAGGATTTTGATGATGCACTGTCCTTTAAAAAGTTAGAAAACGGCAAGTTTGAAATAGGGATTCACATTGCAGATGTTTCCCATTATGTAAAGCCCAACAGCGTTCTAGAAACAGAGGCATATGAGCGTGCTACGTCCGTATATCTTGTCGATAGAGTGGTTCCCATGCTACCAGAAGTACTTTCTAACGGCGTATGTTCCTTGAATCCGCATGAGGATAAGTTGACCTTTTCGGCCATTTTTGAGATGGACGATACCGGTAAAGTCTACAATGAATGGTACGGTCGAACGATCATGCATTCAGATCAGCGATTTGCATATGAAGAAGCGCAACACATTATAGAAACTGGAAAAGGAGAGATACCTGAGGATATATCGCTTTCGCGAAAGCGAACTACCATCAATCCTGCGATAGTTGAAGCTACATTGACTTTAGACCGTATGGCTAAGAAAATGAGAACTGCCCGAATGAAGGCGGGAGCTTTAAGTTTTGATAAAACGGAAGTTAAATTTGATTTGAATGAGAAAAGCGAGCCGGTAGGGGTCTTCTTTAAAACTTCTAAAGATGCCAATAAGCTGATCGAGGAATTCATGCTATTAGCCAACCGCAAAGTAGCCGCATTCATAGGAAAACGTTCTCCTAAACAAACCTTTGTCTACCGCATCCATGCGGAACCGAACGATGAGAAACTGACGGCATTAGCACAGTTTGTAACTAAATTTGGTCGCAGGTTGGATTTACGCGATCGCAGTACGATTACTCAATCGTTGAATAAGTTGTTGGAAGATGTAAAAGGTTCTAAGGAGCAGAACATGATCGACACCTTAGCTATACGTACCATGTCAAAGGCAGAATATTCTACAGAGAACATAGGTCATTATGGACTGGCCTTTGATTATTATTCCCATTTTACAAGTCCCATAAGACGCTATCCAGATGTGATGGTACATCGATTGTTGCAGCATTACCTAGATGGTGGAAAATCGGTGAATGAAGAAGAGATCATGGAAAAATGTGTGCATTCTACAGACATGGAAATTCTAGCCACAAAAGCAGAGCGGGACTCCATCAAATACATGCAGGTTAAATACATGAAAGATCATGCAGACGAGCAATTCCTAGGAGTTATTTCAGGAGCTACGGATTGGGGAATTTATGTAGAAATCATTGAAAACAAATGTGAAGGAATGATACGTCTGGGCGATCTAGATGATGATTCCTATGAATATGTAGAGGAGGAATTTGCTGTGGTAGGTCGCAAGACAAAGAACTCGTATCGCCTGGGTGATGAGGTGTATGTGAAAGTCAAAAATGCAGATCTTGTCAAGAAGCATCTGGATTTCTGGATGGTGGGAGCAAAGGATAAGGTGGAGCAGTAACAATAATCTATAAAATGGATTGAGGACCAAATCCTGCCATACCTGCCATCAAGAACATTCGACCTTATACCGTATTCAAATAATCAAAGGTGGCGAATGGATTTTCTGTTGCAAGAACTGCACGGAACTACACCAGGCGCTGCCAGATTACAGGTATGGCGGTACCTGGAAAGGATAAAGGCATTGATAATCCATCAGCAAGGCCACAATAATTTTGTTTTCCACGGGTTTTAAAAACTAAGAACCCTATACCAACTGTAACAATCCTGGTTGGCACACATCTTTTAAAAAAGACATACTCCATGAAAATACTAGTAACGACCATCGCATTACTTATTACTTTGATGCTATCTGCACAGACGGATAGGGAAGTAAACATTGACGAATTCAATACCATCAAGACTTTTGATCTTATTAAGGTAAAAATGGTAAAGTCTGATGAAAATAAATTAGAAATTAAAGGCAAGGACGGCGGCGAGGTAGAATATGTCTTCAAGGATGGATTACTCAAACTGCGCATGCAAACTGATAAGATATTTGACGGTGTCAATACTTTTGTAACTGTTTATTATACCCATATTAAAACCATCGACGCTAATGAAGGATCAGAGATCTATGCAGACGAGATCTCTGGTCAAGATTCTATTGAAATACGAACTCAAGAAGGGGCTAAGGTCACTGCGGGAGTCAATATCAATAAAGTAGAGGTGCGAGCCGTAACGGGTGGAATCGTAGAACTTTCTGGAAAAGTAATCAAGCAAGAAGTTACCGTAAACACTGGAGGAATCGTAGAAAATAGAAACTTAAAATCTGAAGATACAGACGTAAAGGTTCAAGCGGGTGGTGAGGTAGCGGTCTTTGCCAGCAAGTCCATAGATGCCCTTGTACGGGTAGGTGGTGAAATCATCGTGTATGGAAACCCTGTTAATGTAACAAAGAAAACCACTCTAGGCGGTAACATCACCATCAAGTAATCTAGATATCCTCTTTGGTGAAGGTGGGGAACTTTTAATAAAGTTTAGTCGCTATAGTATACCTTTGGGTTTCTAGCCCAATTGATTGCATGGTAGAAGACATCATTAGTGCCATTCCCTTAGGATTTGTAATAGCCTTCTTAGTAGGTCCCGTATTCTTTGCTTTGCTGGAAACCAGTGCCATTAAAGGCTTCAGGGCTGCATTAGCCTTTGATATAGGTGTTATTGTGGCAGACATTCTCTTTTTGATGGTCGCCTATTTTATGACATCGGCCATTTTAGTGAAGCTTAAGGACGATCCTGGATTATTCATATTTGGCGGTGGTATTCTAGCTGCTTATGGGGTTATTTCCTTTGCTCAAACCCGTAAATCGTACCTCAAAGAAGTAGATGCAAACGTTTTAATCGTGCAAAACAACAATTACTTCAAGTTGTTCGTCAAAGGATTTTTACTCAACTTTATTAATGTAGGTGTTCTTGGGTTTTGGTTGGGATTGATCGTAGTATTTAGTCCGCAGATGGAGAATGATGGGAATAGGATTCTGATCTTTTTTTCAGCTACGTTGGTTACTTACTTTATAGTAGATATCTTCAAGATCATTCTTGCCAAAAGTCTTAATAGATACCTCACGCCAAGACGTATTTTTTGGTTGAAAAGGTGGATCGCGATCATTATGATGGTCTGTGGTGGCGTGTTGATTTTTAAAGGACTATTCCCAAAAACCACAGAACGTTTTGAGAATCAAATCCACATTATGCCAGATCTGGTAGATCCAGAAGAACTGGAAGATGTAGAAAAGATGATTATTGATGAGATGAATAAAGACAATCAGTCCAAATCACCCTCAGTAAAAAAAAGGTCTAAGCCTGTGGTAAAAGATCAACCTCAATTCAATCCTTCAGAACAAGGAAATAAGCCAGAGATAGATCTAAATCAGGAGGATGAAATTCTCAAACTAATAGATACTACAAAACAAAATCCCTTGCCATAGACAAGGGATTTTTGTAGAGGCGTCAAGCGGATTCGAACCGCTGTACAAGGTTTTGCAGACCTTTGCCTAGCCACTCGGCCATGACGCCCTATTTAATAGGAATGCAAAAGTAGTAAATTATATAGCTTTACCGCGTTCGCAGCCCATAGATATTTTTTGAATTGTTGAAGCTATCTCCTGGATTGTGACATTTGAATGGTCACTTTTTCCACATCACCACCTAGTGGGGGATTGATTTTAGAAACCTTTACCGTCGCTTGTTGCACCAGGACCTGCTCCTTGAATATGCGATCTAGAATGCGCTGGGCCACTTGTTCCAGCAACTTTGATCGTACGGCCATTTCCTGCTTTATGACTTTGTTGAGGAACACATAATCCACGGTATCATTGAGATCGTCCGTTTGGGAGCTCTTTGTTAGATCTGTAGTTACTTCCAGATCCACGCGATACTCACTACCTATAAGCTCCTCCTCTATCAGGCAACCGTGATTGGTATATACGCGAACGTTTTCAAGAAGTATTTTATGCATGTGGTAAAGATAGTTCGCTGCGCTTTCAGTATCAAGTACTGAGTACTAAGTACAAAGACTTTCATTGATGTGGAATCTAATACTGTTTAGAGGGATGATTGTTATGTTTTCGCTTTCGCGAAAGCGAACTTGTCCATCATCAATCATATATAAAAGATGTTTTTTCTATTTTTTTGCAGACCACTGGTCTTGCTTTTTATGTTTGATACAGTTGTAATTCCCATAACTCGATCAATATAGATATGATTAACTTTGTCATTCAAATCAACGCACCATGAGCGATAGTGAAAAGCGCAATAATTTTATAGAAGATATTATAGATGAGGATCTTAAGAAGGGTCTTGATCAAAATAAATTAAGATTTAGATTCCCTCCAGAGCCTAATGGTTTTTTACATATAGGTCACGCCAGTGCTATCTGTCTAAATTTTGGACTGGGAGAAAAATACCAGCGACCTGTTAATTTGAGGTTTGACGATACAAACCCTGCCAAAGAAGAAGCAAAATTTGTAGACGCCATCAAGAATGATGTAGAATGGCTGGGTTATAAGTGGGATAACCTGTGCTATGCATCTGATTATTTCCAGCAACTGTACGATTGGGCAGTTGAATTAATCAAGGAAGGAAAGGCCTATGTAGATTCACAGTCCAGCGCAATCATTGCAGAGCAAAAGGGGACACCTACAGAACCCGGTGTGGACAGCCCATTTAGAAATAGAAGTGTGGAAGAAAACCTAGCCCTTTTTGAAGGAATGAAAAATGGAGAATTTGGTGAATCTGCACATGTCCTAAGGGCCAAAATCGACATGAAATCTACAAACATGCTCATGCGCGACCCCATTATTTATAGAGTAGTGGATCGAGCACACCACCGCACTGGGACAGATTGGAAAATCTATCCTTTGTACGATTGGACTCATGGGGAGAGTGATTATATCGAACAAATCACCCATTCTTTCTGTACGCTAGAATTTTTGCCCCATCGAGATTTATACAACTGGTTTTTAGACCAGATTGTGGATTCAGATAAAATACGACCTAAGCAGCGTGAGTTTGCAAGACGTAATGTCTCGCATACGGTAACCAGTAAGCGTAAGTTGCAGCAGTTGGTAGAAAATGGTGCTGTGAACGGTTGGGATGATCCTAGAATGACCACCATTTCTGGATTGAGAAGACGTGGGTATACCGCAGACGCTATTAAGAATTTTGCAGAATCGGTAGGGATTGCAAGACGTGAAAACCTAGTGGATATGAATCACTTGGAATTCCATTTGCGAGAAGATTTGAATAAAAAGGCAGATCGTGTGATGTGCGTTTTAGATCCAGTAAAACTGGTCATCACCAATTATCCAGAAGATCAAACAGAGCTGTTGGAGGCAGAAAATAGCCAGGAAGATGAATCCCGAGGGTTCAGACAAGTTCCCTTTTCTAAAGAGCTATTGATCGAGCGAGAGGATTTTCAGGAATCGGCTAACAAGAAGTATTTCAGGTTGACAATAGGCAAGGAGGTACGTCTTAAAAATGCGTACATCATCAAAGGAGAATCGTGCATCAAGGATGCAGATGGAACCATTACAGAGATCCACGCTACTTACGATCCAGATTCCAAAAGCGGTAGCGGTACAGAGGCCAGCATGCGCCGTGTGAAGGGAACACTTCACTGGGTAAGCAAGGAACAAGCAGTGCCTGTAGAGGTACGTCTCTACGATCGATTGTTTACAGTTCCATCTCCAGATACGGATAAGGAAAAGGACTTTATGGAGTTTGTCAACAAGGATTCATTGGAAACGATAACAGCCATGGCAGAACCTGCCATGAAAGAACTTAAAGTAGGCGATACGGTGCAGTTCCAACGTTTGGGATACTTCTGTGTAGATCCAGATACGACGGCAGACCACATGGTCTTTAATCGTACCGTAACCTTGCGAGACACTTGGGCTAAGGTGGAGAATGCAGATTGATGCTGTGTTTGTTTCGCTTTCGCGAAAGCGAACTACCCCTCAATTTAAAAGCAACACATTATAAATGTAGCTCCATAGATGTTAATAGGGAGAAATACCACCTCAATAAGACCCTTGAGCACAGTAGAAATGATAACCTGTTGCAAAATCAGCTATAAATTAACAGGGTTTTATAATTATTCGGGAAATTGGGAATGATTTAATAGTATTAATCTGTAAGGTTAACGACCCATTAACGATACGCAGCTAAGGCTTTCTATACCTTTGTTTTATACTTAATCAATAAATATTACAGAAATGGGAAAATCAGGAAACGCATTAATAGCATTAGTAGCAGGAGCAGCAGTAGGAGCTGTAGCCGCAATTTTGTACGCACCAGATAGTGGTGAGAAAACAAGAAAAAAAATAAGCAAGCAAGCAAAGAAAACGCAAGCGGACATTGAAAGATCCACACGTGAGACTTATAACAATCTTGCTGGTAGAGCAACAGAATTGAAAGGTACCGTTAGTGAGCGTATTGAGAAAGCGCTTTCTAGTGCTTCTTATAAAGCAGACGATGCTATCGTTGCTTTAGAAGAGAAATTGGATCAATTGAGAAAAAAAAACACTAAACTCCAAAAGCCAGAATCGGTAGAAGGAGCAGTTAAAACAGCATCTGCTAAGGTTAACGTATAAATTTAAGATTTGAGCAAAAGCATTAAAGAGAATTTTGAAGATCTAGCAACGACGGCTCAAGATTATGTTGAGTCGTCCATTGCTTACTACAAGCTCGATTTTTTCAAGAAAAGTACAAAGGTGGCTATTGATAGCGCCCATAAACTTATTCTTGCATTCTTCTTATTGATAGCGCTCTTGTTTATAAGTGTTGCGGCTAGCATCTATATTGGAAACTTACTGGACAGCGTCCCACTGGGATATCTTATCGTGGGTACCTTTTATATTATCGTGATGATCATTGCCGCGGTTACTTTAAAACCGGTGTTGCGCAAGATCATTTTGACTAGAGCGAGTATATCTTACTTTAACGACAAAAAAAACACGACCTTAGATGAGCCTAAAGATTTACAATAGTTTTGAGCAGATTGATAGAGATTTACAGATTCTTGAACTCGAGAAAAAGATCGATTTTGAGAAGATGAAAATCGATATCAACGATGTGAAGAAAAGCTTTTCGCCTATAGCTGTTGCTGGCAATGCATTGGGAAGTATCGCTAAGAATGCGGTAATTCTTAAGATTACCAATAAGCTCATAGGTAAATAAAAACACTATTTACTCTACAAACAGTAAGCGCTGATCGTAAGATCAGCGCTTTTTTTATTCCGTATTTATTGCTTTGTGACACTCACGTAAGAATTTGAAACTAAATCCCATTTGTTGTTTTCGGTATCTAAAACAAACCTTATCGCAGGTCTGTAATCGCTCATCCCACCACAAACGATCCTGAAGGAAACATTGTTTTCCCCTCCATTATTTACAGTAGGATATAAACGCTGAAAAGTTATATCAATTATTTCCTTTGATACTGCCCAATGATCCATTCGAAGCACTGCTCCTGTAAATTCATCTCGCTCCACCATTTCATTGACTTGCTTCATCGATAAGAAAACAAAACCTTTAGGTACTTCAAGTTCTAAATTTGATCAGGGGCAAAAGGAAAAACATAGTTAGTTCTACCATTCTCTATCAAGTCAGTTCGGCTATTAAATGCTCTTACAAAAAGTTTCTCTATAATTTCTGTTTCTATAAAAATGGATTCTGGTCGTACCTGTTCAAAAAGATCTTTCTGTGCGAATGAAGACAATGTGATCGATAAAAAAAGAATAAAGAAGACGTTTTTCAATGTGAACAACTTAAGATTAAAAGTAATTTGAGTGTACAAGATAGTGGCTTAACGTAAAAAAAGCGCTAACCTCTCGATTAGCGCTCCATTATAAATTTAGTATAATTTAAGAATCAAACTGGTCATCTACATCATCATACCTGCTTTGATCTGTCATTGGTGGGGTTTCCTTTCTAGGCTTTTTCACAATACCCTTATCCTTGTTTTCCTTCTTCATTTCCTCGCCTATACGAGCACTAGCGGTAAAGCTTGCGATCATGTTGTTCAACATGTCACTACCAGCTTGTGGCGAGTTGGGCAATAGGATCAAGTTTGAATTCGTGTGTTCTCCGATAGACTGGAGTGTATCGTAATGTTGGGTCACAACAATCAGTGCACTGGCTTCCTGCGAATTTATTCCCACATTATTTAACACATCTACGGATTCCTCAAGACCACGGGCGATCTCACGGCGTTGATCAGCGATACCTTGACCTTGTAGGCGTTTGGATTCTGCTTCTGCGCGTGCTTTTGCGACAATTTTGATTCTTTCTGCTTCTGCTTCGTATTCTGCAGCTGTTTTCTCGCGTTCTGATGCGTTAATACGGTTCATCGCTGCCTTCACTTGTACATCAGGATCAATATCTGTTACAAGTGTTTTAATGATGTCATATCCATAGTCCATCATCGCCTCGTTTAATTCGCGTTTTACCGCAATGGCAATATCATCCTTTTTCTCAAAAACGAAATCTAATTTCATCTTAGGAACCTCTGCTCTTACTACGTCAAATACATAAGCAGTTATTTGATCTTGCGGATTCTGCAAGCGGTAGAAGGCATCATATAGTTTCTCACGACGAACTTGATATTGTACAGATATCTTTAGACGTACGAAAACGTCATCTTTAGTTTTAGTTTCAACAATTACATCCAATTGCTGGATCTTCAGGTTAATCCGTCCAGCCACTTTATCAATCAGTGGCACCTTTAGTTGGAGACCAGAATTCCTGATGCTGGTAAACTTACCAAAACGCTCGATAATAGCAGCAGTCTGCTGTTTTACAGTGAAAAACACACTGAATAGTAGAAAAAGACCGATGACAATAAGTATCGGTATAATAAATAAGTCCATAATGATTAATTTGATTGGGTTAAGATACAAATCATTAGTGGTATGTTTACTCCATAAGTTACAAATCATGAAGCCCTACATGACCCTTTTTGCGATAGTGTGTGTTCTGACACAACTCCATGCCCAACGTTTTTCTGCCACGATCAATAGATTGGGAATAGGAGCAGACGCTACTTTTTTAAGGTTGGATAGTGATCAAATCAACAGCCGTTCAAAGACAGGTTTTGCTGGCTACCTAGAAACCCGTGGCGAGATGAGTCGCAGTTTTGATGTCATTTATTCCATCGGGATTTTCAATCATAATCTGGAACTGGAAGAAATTGCGACTAACGAAATTATTGAAACCAGTATGCTGGGTGCCGAGGTTAAATTCCTTTTCGCCTTCAGGCCGTTAAAGAATGAATATTTCACTATCGAGGCAGGCCCAGCGTTTATGCTCAATGGCGAGTTCAAGATTGACGATGCAGATAAAGCGAGATTGATCGGTTCAGAAACACCCATTTCACTGGCCGAATTTGAGAAGACCAATCCCATCAATCTCAACGTGGTAGCAGGCTTTTCTGCCGGGACAAATAACATTCGCATTACAGCGCATTACCACTATTCCTTTTTTGATGCATTGGACGGCGTCGATACGCTGGGCAACGAGTTAGAGGGAAAACTGAGTTATTTGAGTGCGGGAATACGAGTTTATTTCTAGAAATTTTACTGATAACTTGGGCGTGACCATCCCGCTTTTGGCGGGATCGTCGGGCTTTACGTTGCAATCTTTTAAGCCAAAGCTCCACTCCCAAAAGGCTTAAAAAGGATTTCCCTTTCAATCCCTCACGCAAAGCCTGCTCTAATAGTACCATTCCGCATTTATGGAGGAATCGTCCTAAAGCTTACGTAAGGTGTTCCAGGTTTTTACTTTGAAATAGCTCTCGAACGGCGCTTGAGCCATCATGTTATAGATTACAATACTAATTAGCGGAGCCGAAGTGATCCATTGCCGTTTCAATTCTAGCAATAGTTTCTTGTTTACCTATCAAACTAGCGATTTCAAACACGTCAGGCCCCATTAAACTTCCTACCAGCGATAGACGTAGTGGCATCATGACTTTTCCAAAGCCTATTTCCTGATCCTTAATCCATCCTTTAAGAGCATTGCTCAACCCTAACGCACTATCGTCATCTGTTTTTTGAATAACGTCTATTATGTTTTTCATAATATCGTTGCTGTCATTTTTCCAAGATTTTGAGACTGCTTTTTCGTCAAATTCGGTAGGTGCTGTGAAGAAGAATCCGGCCAGTTCAAATAAATCATCTACAAAAACAGCACGCTCTTTTACGAGGCCTGCGACTATATTGACGTAATCCTGAGACCCATATTCAATGCCTTTTTCTTGTAACGCTTTCGCGAAAGCGGAACCAATAACAGCATCATCCTGCGCTACAAACCATTGTTGTTGGAACCACTTAGTTTTATCAAAATCAAACTTAGCGCCTGAGCTATTTACATGATCCAGTGAGAAAGCCTGAGTCAACTCGTCTAATGAGAAAAGTTCCTGTTCCGTTCCTGGATTCCATCCTAAGAAGGCAAGCATGTTGACCACAGCTTCAGGCAAATAACCGTCTTCACGGTAACCACTGCTCTTCTCGCCACCAGCAGGATTCCACTCTAAAGGGAACACGGGAAAACCCATTTTATCGCCATCACGCTTGCTCAATTTTCCTTTACCGCCAGGTTTCAGGATCAAGGGTAAATGGGCAAATTTAGGAGCCTCCCACTGGAAGCTTTCATATAATAAAACGTGCAGTGCCATGCTGGGCAACCATTCTTCACCGCGTATCACGTGAGAGATTTTCATCTCGTGATCGTCCACAATGTTAGCCAAATGATAGGTAGGCATTCCATCGCTTTTGAACAACACTTTATCATCCAGCAGGGAAGTATCAATCTCAATACCATTACGGATTTCGTCAAACATGAAAAGAGTCTTAAGCTGTGGCTTAAAACGAATTACATATTCATCCCCACGATCCAGACGTTCTTGAACTTCCTTTTCTGTAAGTGTCAGGGAATTGACAAAATCTAATCGGTTATGGTGGTTGTAGATAAAGGTTTCTTTGTTGGATTCCGCTTTGGTTCTTGCCTGGGCAAGTTCTTCCGTAGTATCAAACGCATAATAGCCTGCACCGTTTTCAATTAATTGAAGTGCATACTTCTTATACCTGTCCTTGCGCTCGCTTTGACGGTAGGGGCCATAACCTTTTTCCTTTCCAGGACCTTCATCAAAAGGGATTTTGCACCAGTTGAGGGATTCAATGATGTATTCTTCAGCACCTTCTACAAAGCGGTTTTGATCTGTATCTTCAACACGCAGGATAAAGGTCCCGTTGTGTTTTTTGGCAAAAAGGTAATTGAATAAAGCGGTGCGCACACCACCTATATGTAAAGGTCCCGTAGGACTAGGAGCAAATCTTACACGTACATCAGCACTCATATCTTGACTTTTTTAAGAAGTGGCAAAGATAGAAGTTGCATATTGAAAACAAGTTATGAGTTTAGAGTTTTCAAGTGACGACAGACCGCTGCGCTCGTTGACGGTTGACGGTCGACTAAAGTTTAAATGACGTTTGTGTTTCAAGTGCCTTTTTTTCCTAGGGGTAGGCTTAAGCCTACCCCTAGGAAATCGTTGCCGTTTGCAATTCCACCATTTCGCGTGGAACGTGCTTATTCACGATAGAAAACCACAAGGGCGGGAACAACGCAATAACCATCATGGTAGGATAACCATAAGGAAGTTGCGGACTCACATCATGGTAATCGAGGACTTGGTATTTTTTGTTGGCCCTAAAGTGATGATCGCTGTGGCGCGTCAATTCATAGAGGAGGATTCTGCCTAGCGCGTGATTTGAATTCCAGCTGTGCACCTCGCGAACCACTTCATAACGACCTGATTTCTTTTGCGCTCGTCGCAAACCGTAATGCTCGAGATAGTTGATGATTTCCAGTAGAGAAAAACCAACTATAGAAACGGCCAGGGCAATCGCAGCGGTAGCCCAAGAAAAGGTCAAGCCTATTGCCAGCAGATAAGAAATTTGGATAACCGTGTACCAAAACATATCACTCTTGATAGCAAAGAAACTGCGGCCAGCGGCTTTGTTCAATCGGTGCTGGATGGACCATGCGCTGGTATATTGCGAACTCACAGATCGTACCCAAAAGGCATACAAATTTTCATTGTACCGCGCACTTGCTGGATCCTCAGGCGTGGCTGCTTTTAAGTGATGGCCATAATTATGCTCGATATAAAAATGCATATACATGGAAGGCAAGAGCAAGATCTTGCCTAAAAATCGCTCCCAAGTTTCCTGACGGTGTCCCAACTCATGCGCCACATTGATCCCGTTACTTCCCGCAACGATACCTAATGAAAATACCAGTCCAATAACTTCATAGGTCTCAAAACCTGAACTGGAATAGGCGTAAAAACCATAGATCAAAACGCCAAAAACAATTGGCACGTTTAACCACAGCAACACATCGAAGAATTTGTTTTTGAGTTTGCTTTCTCGCTCGTCTTCATCAAGATTGTTTTTCAGAGAGGGCATCCACAACTCCAGTAAAGGCACCAAACCAAATACCACCAAGGGAGTCAAATACATCCACAGCCCACCCTTATAAATGCCCAACACGCAAATAAGCGGCACCAGATAAGCGGTAAGATATTTGAGGTCTTTCATTGTGAGTGAATTAGTCGTTAGCTTTTGAAAATTTCTACGGTTTTATGAATATAGGTTATTCATCAACGAATTTCGTAAGTTTATATGATGAAGAAGCAACGCGTTTATTTAGATACATCTGTATTTGGCGGATTCTTTGATACTGAATTTGAAGAATTTACCAAACCACTTTTTAAAAGGATAAACAATGGTGAGTTTACAATCATATATTCAACTTTGTTAGAACAAGAACTTCAATTAGCTCCTAAAAAAGTCCGAGATCTAGTTTTAGGAATTAGTTCGGTTGATACTGATCTTGTGGATGAAACAGATAGCGCAATTGAGCTGGCGACAGAATATATATCTGAAAGGGTAGTAGGCAAAACCAGTTATTCTGACTGTTTGCATATTGCACTAGCAACTATATATCAAGCGGATTTATTGATTAGTTGGAACTTTAAACACATTGTAAATATTGAACGAATTAGAGGTTACAATTCAATCAATATTAAAAACGGATATAAACTATTGGAGATACGTTCTCCTCGAGATTTAACAAATTATGGAGACTAAAACTGAAAAGAAATTCGACGCCGTAAAAATGTCGCGAGACATCAAGGACAAATTGGATGCAAAATTATCCAAGATGACCAAAGAAGAAATTGTTGCCTTTTTTAAGGAACAACGACAGAAACCGAACAGATTAAAGCCCAGCGCCTAAAATTTTCTATCTAATACAGAAACCGCGTGAAGGACCTGCCTGCCAGAGGCGCGACAGGCAGGTAGAAGCGAAAAGCCCACAGGTTCGGCCTTAGCCGGGACGAGGACTTGTGGCGGATAGCCTGACCTTTAGGTCACGCCCAAATAATTAGGTATATTAAACCGTTATAAAACCATAGTTAGCAGCAAACGATAAAAAATGCATCTGTTTAAGAGAGTAACACCATAAAACAGCATCATAGCGTCCATGACCAATTTTGAAATCATACAATCCAAACTCAACAAATTCATCCGTAAATATTACGTGAATGAGTTGATCCGTGGTGTGATTCTGTTTCTTGCGATTGGGTTGTTGTACTTTCTTTTGGTGGCTGGGATTGAATATTTCTTTTGGCTCAGTAAGGTAGGACGGACGATCTTGTTTTGGTCGTTTATTGCGGTGGAGATTGCGCTGTTGATCAAATTTGTGGCGATTCCTATAGCGCGATTGGTCAAACTGTTTTCTGGGATCGACTTCCGTGATGCGAGTGTGATGATCGGGACGCACTTTCCAGAGGTGTCTGATAAGTTGGTGAATGTGTTGCAGCTGCACAGCACTGGCGGCGATGATGAGTTGACCTGGGCGAGCATTAACCAGAAGAGCGAGCAGCTTAAGCCTATCCCGTTCAGTCTGGCGATCGATTTCAATAAGAACAGCCATTATTTAAAGTATCTCGCGATTCCCGTGGTCATCATTGGGGCGCTCATTTTCACGGGCAACAATGATGTGATCACGACCAGTGCTTCCCGCGTGGCAGATTATCAGACCGACTACCTGCCACCGGCGCCCTTTAGTTTCGAAATAGGCAATCAAAGTTTAAATGCGCTCCAAAACACCCCTTTCCAACTGGAAATCAAGGTCTCAGGGACTCGGCTTCCTGAAAATGCGAGTATTTATTACAACAACCAGCAGTATTTTCTGACACAAATCGATCCTGAAACCTACCGCTATACATTCGACCGTCCCATCGATGATACTTCCTTTTACCTTGCTGCAAATGAGGTGCGCAGTGTGGAATATACACTACAGGTAGCTGTCGTGCCTGTCATTCGTAGTTTTGAGTTGGTCATGGATTTTCCAGATTATACGGGCAAGAAGGATGAAATCTTAAAGGGTACGGGCAATGCCTTGGTGCCGCAGGGAACACAGATCACTTGGCGGGTAGCTGCTGTGGCGGCAGACTTGGTTCAATTTCGGACAGAGCAAAAGAACTTTAATTTTGATGAGGTTGGGGGTAAGTTCGCTTTCGCGAAAGCGATAACCCAAACCACACCTTATTCCATTACGACATCGAACCAAAACGTACGGGATTATGAAAAGCTGGATTTTACAATTGATGTAGTTGTAGATGAATATCCAGAACTTTCTGTGGTAATGAAGCGGGACTCCATCGATGAGCGCATCATGTATTTTAAAGGTCAAGCGGCAGATGATTATGGGATTAGTCGCCTACAAATGGTGTATTTCAAGGATGGAGACCCCACAAAGCTCAATAAAGTGGTTATTTCAAATACAGGAGGTACTTTCCAACAGTTTTTGCGTGAATTCCCGGGTTCTATTGCTCTAGAAGCGGGTAATTCCTACAGTGTTTATTTTGAGGCGGTGGATAATGATGCGGTCCACAACCTTAAGTCTGTAAAGTCAGAAATATTTACGTACAACAAACCAACAGCTGATAAAGAACAAGATCTTCAATTACAACAGCAAAAGGAGTCGTTGAGCAATCTTGAAAACTCGCTCAAGGAACAAAAAGAGAGTCAAGGCCAGATCAAGGCATTGTCTCAGGATCAAATAGAAAAGGACTCCAGAAGCTTCAACGATAAGAAAAAATTGGATCAAGCCTTAAAAAACCAGCAAAAACAGGAGCAGCAAATACGTCAACAAATAGAAAAGCTGGATAATCAATTGCAAAAATCTGCTACAGAAAATGATCCTAAACAAAAGAAGTTACAGGAACGTTTACAGGAAACTGCAGCCCAGTCTAAAAAGAATGAGGAGTTGTTGAAGAAGTTGGAAGAGTATCAAGATAAGATCTCTAAGGAAGAGTTGCAGGAACAGCTGGATAAAACTCAAAAAAACACCCGCGAGCAACAACGAAGTTTGCAACAGCTGTTAGAACTCACAAAACGGTATTATGTGGCGCAGAAGTATGAGCAGCTGGGCCGTAAATTAGAAGAACTAGCGAACAGACAAGAGCAACAATCTAAGAAGGAAGGCACAGCAAATAAAGAGGAGGATCAAAAGGCTCTTAATGAGGAATATAAGGAATGGGAGCAGGAATTGCGGGAGTTGGAAAAAGAAAACAACGATTTAAAGGAAGCCATGAATCTAGAGTTCGATCCCCAAGAATCTGATGGGATCAAAGAGGATCAAGAAAAGGCAACGGACGATCTCAAACGCCAACAGCCTAATAATGCCCAACCAAAGCAGAAAAGTGCTGCAGAAAAAATGAAACAGCAAGCCGCTGCCATGAGTCAAGATATGGCGGCTATGGAAGGGGAAGCTATTGAAGAAGATATGGAAATGCTACGTCAGATTCTGGACAACCTCGTCTTGTTTTCTGAACGACAGGAAGACGCCCTTTCCATGGTAAAGGCCATGAAGACCAATAGCCCTAATTTAAGTAAAAGTCTAAAATCTCAAAAGGAACTGGAATCTGCATTCAAACATGTGGACGATAGTTTGTTCGCGCTTTCATCCCGCAACGTAGAAATAGGTAAAGACGTCAACGAACAGGTGTTAGAGGTGTATTATTATATGGAAAAATCCTTAGATCAGTTGGCGGAATTTGACCTAAACCGCGGTCAAGTTTCACAACAGTCTTCACTTAAGGGGGCTAATGAGCTGGCTCTTATCTTAAGCGAATTATTGGATGCTGCAAATAATCCTAGTATGTCTGGAAAACCAGGCAAGTCAGGACAGGGAGCAGGTTTTCAGCTTCCCAACATCATTAAGCAGCAAGAAAGTTTAAAGGATGGTAAAGAAGGAGATGAGGAAGGGGAAGGAAAAAGCGGAAAGAAAGGAAGTAAACCTGGTCAAGGCAGTCCTGGGCCGTCAGGTAGTGATGGATCTCAAGGAGAAGCAGGTGAAAGGGGCAAGCAAGGAAAGCCGGGCTCGCAGGGTGAGGGATCACAAGGAAACTCAGGATCAAACGGAACATCTGGTGAGAATGGGTCCAGTAAGGAGTCTGGAGAAAATGGGACTTCTCAATCAGGTAGTGAGGGTTTGAACGGTAACGGAAGCGCTGACGGCAAAGGTGCCCAGGGAGAAGATGCTAAAGGAAAAGCTTCCTACAGAGAAAGTGAAGAAGAGAGCCAGCGCATTTATGAGATTTACAAGGAGCAACAACAGTTGCGAGAACAACTGGAGAACATGATTATTAATGAAGGTTTGCAACAAAAGGTGGATCAGATTACAAGCGAAATGAAAGGGGTAGAGCGCAAATTGTTGGATGAAGGGTTCAACAGGGAAGTTCAAAATCAAATGACTGAAATCATTCACGATCTTATGAAACTTAAGGATGCCAACCTAGAACAAGGGGAAGAGGAACAACGGGAAGCCATTAGTAATAAGAAACAGTTTGTAAATCCGCTGCCATATGATCCTAAGGTGCTGGAACGATATTTCAACAATAAAGAGATACTCAACAGACAAGTATTACCTTTGCAGCCCCAATACCGGAGTAAGGTGAAGGAATACTTTAAGACGAATGATTGAATTTTCCTACCAGACTGATTTTGAGCTGAAAGAAGAGAGGACTCTAATGGAATGGTTGCTGCAGGTGGCCGATTCAAATGAGGCTGTCATTGATTCTTTAGGGTACGTTTTTTGTGATGATGAATTTGTGTTTTCCTTGAACGTGGAGCACCTTCATCACGACACTTACACAGACATCATCACCTTTGATTATGGTAGTGAATCGGTGTTGGAGGGGGAAATTTACATCAGTGTGGATCGGGTTAGGGATAACGCGTCCCAGTTGGGTGTCGAATTCGATACTGAATTAAAAAGAGTGATGGTTCATGGTCTGCTACACATGCTGGGCTATGGAGATCACAGTGCCAAGGAAAAAGAAATCATGCGATCCTTAGAAGATAAGTTTATTGGATTGTTTCACGTGAAACATTAATATATGTTCTTAGAAGAATACGATGTCATTGTAGTAGGAGCCGGTCACGCCGGAAGTGAAGCCGCAGCGGCTGCCGCCCAAATGGGCGCGTCCACCTTGCTGGTAACAATGAACCTACAAACTATTGGGCAAATGTCCTGCAACCCTGCTATGGGAGGCATTGCAAAAGGCCAGATTGTTAGAGAAATCGATGCTTTAGGGGGGTTGAGCGGGATTGTAAGTGACAAGAGCGCCATACAATTCAAGATGCTTAACAAATCAAAAGGGCCTGCGATGTGGTCGCCACGTACGCAAAACGACCGCATGCGATTTGCGGAAGAATGGCGCCTGCAGTTAGAAGCGATCCCAACTCTGGATTTTTATCAAGAAATGATCTCAGGATTAATTATTGAACAGGATCGTGTCGTAGGAGTAAAATCTTCATTAGGTCTAGAGATACGGGCAAAATCCGTGGTGCTTACCAACGGGACTTTTTTGAATGGACTGATTCATATTGGAGAAAAACAATTTGGAGGTGGACGTGCAGGCGAGCGCCAAAGCACAGGAATTACAGAACAGCTTATAGATCTGGGATTTGAAGCAGGAAGAATGAAAACAGGAACACCCCCTCGTGTAGATGGTCGTTCTTTAGATTATTCTAAAATGTCGGTCCAGCCTGGTGATGCGGAAGTTTCAAAATTTAGTTACACAAATAGATCGAGCAAGCTTTCGCGACAGCGAGATTGTCACATGACCTATACGAGTCCACTGGTTCATGATTTGCTTCGTGAAGGGTTTGACCGCAGCCCCATGTTCAATGGCAGGATACAGTCTGTAGGGCCTAGATATTGTCCATCTATAGAAGATAAGATCGATCGTTTTGCCGATAAAGACCGTCACCAGATGTTTATCGAGCCGGAAGGATGGGATACGGTGGAGGTTTACGTTAATGGGTTCAGCACCTCTTTGCCAGAAGATGTTCAGTTCAAAGCTCTGAGGTCTGTAGTAGGTTTTGAGAAAGTAAAATTTTTCAGACCAGGATATGCCATCGAGTACGATTACTTCCCGCCTACACAGTTAAAGCATACATTGGAAACGAAACTTATCGATAATTTATATTTTGCAGGACAGATCAATGGTACTACAGGATATGAGGAAGCCGCTTCTCAAGGATTAATGGCAGGAATCAATGCCGTTCAAAAAATTAGAGAAGAAGAAGCTTTTATTTTGCGTCGTGACGATGCTTATATTGGCGTTCTCATTGACGATTTGATCACAAAGGGAACCGAGGAGCCTTATAGAATGTTCACTTCTCGTGCGGAGTACAGGACCTTATTGCGACAGGATAATGCAGATCTTAGGTTAACACCTAGAGCCCACAAATTAGGTTTGGTCGACGATGACCGCTTAAAAAAGGTGGAGCGTAAGCAAGAAGAAACTGAAAAGATGATTCAGTTCCTGCGCAATACGAGTTATGATTACAATGATATGAATGTATTGTTGGAGGAGAAAAAATCGGCTGTTGTGACCCAAAACGATAAATATTTTAAAGTGTTTTCCAGGCCTCAACTGGATTTAGTAGATCTGCTGCGCTTTGAAGAAATCAATGGGTATATCAAAGACAACGATTTAGATGAGGATATTCTAGAGCAGGTAGAAGTGCAAGTCAAGTATTCTGGTTACATAGAAAAGGAAAAGGACAATGCAGATAAGTTGAATCGATTAGAAGATATTAAGATTCCTGAGAACTTTGACTTTAGTCATATACAGTCTATCTCCATAGAGGCGCGTCAAAAATTAAAAGCGGTACAGCCCGTTACCATCTCTCAGGCAAGCCGTATTTCTGGAGTAAATCCCAGTGATATATCAGTGCTTTTAGTTCACATGGGTAGATAGTTTCACGTGAAACAATGATAGAAAAAGCTAGTTTACACCTTTCCACAAAAGATTTTTTCCTGACTCAGGAGGATTTTGAAATTTATGAAACCTCCGTTCCTGGAATTCTAAAAACAGTACCACAACCCTCAGATCTCTCAAAATATTATGAGAGCACTGACTACCTTTCCCACGACGATTCTGATACTTCCTTATTCGCACGATTGTATCGCTTAGCGCGAAAGAGGAACATCAAATCTAAATTCAAACTTATTTCTAAATATTGCGATGACGGTAACATCCTAGATGTGGGAGCAGGAAATGGAGAATTGGTTCGCTACTTAAAAGAGAAGCATCTCGATGCCCAAGGATTTGAGCCTAGTAAAACAGCCCGGGAAGTAGCTTATAGAAAAGGAGTGGATTTGTGGGATCACCTACCTATTAACAAAAAAGGCTATTTTCAGGTGATTCAAATGTTCCATGTATTGGAGCACATTCCAGACCCACAAAAGATGATCAAAGACTTGCATTCCATGATAGAAGAAAATGGGACTTTGATTATTGCATTACCTAATTATAGATCATGGGACGCGCGGTTTTTTAAAACCTATTGGGCAGGATTTGATGTCCCCAGACATTTATTTCATTTTGAAGAAAAGGGAGTAGAGCTATTGACTAGAGAACATTTTGAACTGATCGACACCCAACCTATGTGGTTGGATAGTTTTTATGTTTCCATTCTATCCTCCAGATACAAGAATTATATTCTTCCATTTCTAATGGGTCTAGTATTAGGCTTTATTTCAAATTGTTCGGCAATTATCACTTCAGAGCCCTCTTCACGCATTTATATTCTCAAAAAACGCAATTAGAGCTTTTTAAGAGCGTAAACATCTTAAAATATTGGTATGAGTATGGGTTGGATTGAAAAGGGCCTGTAAAAGCTCCTATTAGGGCCAAAATCAATAAGCATCACTTATGTATTTTAGTCATGCAATAGACATTATTGATTGTGTCCAGTAGAGACCAAAAACGGATATTAAAAAGTAGATGGCAATTCGAGCAGATCCAGAATAGTCCTTAACCACTCTCAAACCGAAAAGCAGTATCGTAAATAAAATACTGGAAGCGATAAACGCATAAACGGCAAAGTGGTAGTCTTGATTGATGAGAATATCCCAAATACCTAATGCTGCTAACGTACTTATAATAATTTCCAACCCTATTATTAAGACTATCGCTGGAGTGATGCCCTTAGCCAAAGAGGTTGACTCGTACATTTTTCCATAAAATAGGAGGGTAGATTTCCAATCATGAATTTTTTCATAAGCTGACATGAGAAAATTGATCAATAGGAAAGAAAGGACGATGACAGGACCTACGTCAGCAAAGCTCATGGCTTGATTTTTAGTTGGGCAAGTATAGGTAGGATTGCTTGAAATACTTGAAAAAGAGATGGTTTGTTCGCTTTTAATCGATGACTAGGCGGTTTTATGCAGGATTTTAGTCATTCCAATGCTCAAATCAGTGAATACGATTTTAGAATTGGCATTCCTATCTATATGCATCAGTGCCGTTTCTAAGGTATTTGCGATGTCCAACAATTGATGGCCATCAATGTAGGCGGCAAACTTTTCTATATCAAAATTTGTTTTAGTCTGAAAATACACCGCACTATGTGCTTTATAGTTAGTAAGCATCGCTTGTCTAAAAAACTCTAGGGCAAATAATAGAAACCTCTTTTGAACCTCTCTATTGGTTCCTGCAATGGTTTCTGCCCATTGCATCAAGCCTGCAATCGCACTAGGTTTTCCTTTAGCACTAAAGGCGGTGCGAACCCATGCGACGAACCACTCTTCAAATTGTTTATCCTCTGTCGTGTTTCCTAATAGTTTTAATGCCCTACCATAACTGCCGTTGGACTGTCTAGCTGCCAGTTGCGCTTCATGCTCTGTTGTTTTTTGAGTGGCTACCAGCGACTGTGCAATATCGTGAGCAGCTAGTTTTGGGAGGTGCAATACCTGACATCTGGACCGTATGGTGTTTAATATTTGATTTTCGTCCTCAGTGATCAAAATTAAAACGGTTCCAGAAGGAGGCTCTTCTATAAGCTTGAGTAATTTATTGGAAGCTGCCGTGTTCAGGAACTCAGCACCCCAGATGATGCATACTTTAGCACCACCTTCATACGACTTCAAGCTCAATTTACTACTGATCTCTGCAGCCTGATGCACCCGGATTTCACAAGACTTTTTTTCAATATCAGCAGCTTGATACCAGTCTTCCATACCTCCATAAGGGTCTGTTTGTATAAACTGACGCCATTCCCGTATAAAATCATCAGAAACCGGCTTGGTTGAGGTTTGTGGAGTGGAAGCTACAGGAAATGCAAAGTGAAGATCTGGGTGCGCAATTTCTGCAACCCTTTTCATACAACCTTCTTCTTTACCGTTGCAAAGAATCAATCCGGCATAATACAATGCAAGTGGTAACGCTCCACTACCTGATGGACCAACAAAAAGTTGCGCGTGTGCAATACGGTTGTTCATTACCGTTGTTTGAAGGTGTTTCTTCAAATGATTCAGACCTACAATTTGGTGCTCTTGCATAGTGCAAATATATAGGTCTGATCAAGAGGTTGTGCCATATCAGTTATATTTGTGCGATTCAAAAAAAGGAACTTCATGAACATCAATCAGATATCGTTTAAAAACAAAAGAGCCCTTATACGTGTGGACTATAACGTACCACTTAATGAAAAGGGTCAGGTAACCGATAATACTCGAATAGAAGCAGCAAAAGACACCATTATTCATGTTTTGGAGCAAGGGGGTTCTGTGGTACTAATGTCTCATCTGGGTCGTCCAGACGGCAATAAGGAAGAAAAATATTCGTTAAGACACGTGGTGGATACCGTTTCGGAAATTTTAGGCGTAAAGGCTCAATTCATCGAAGATTGCGTGGGGGAAGCAGTGAATAATAAGGCTAAAAATTTACAACCTGGAGAAGTGCTTCTTTTGGAAAATCTTAGGTTTTATAAAGAAGAAACTGCGGGAGATGAGGAGTTCGCAAAGAAATTGTCACAACTAGGTGATGTGTATATCAATGACGCCTTCGGCACAGCGCATCGAGCGCATGCCTCAACGACGGTTGTTGCACAATTTTTTGAGGAAAAAGGTTTTGGAAAACTGATGCTTCGAGAAATAGAAAGCTTGAAAAAAGTATTGGAAACCCCAGAGAAACCAGTGGCAGCCATTTTAGGAGGAGCTAAAGTCTCTTCAAAAATTACAGTTATTGAAAATATACTTGATAAAGTAGATCATCTGATCCTTGCGGGTGGGATGGCCTATACCTTTATCAAGGCTCAAGGTGGTGAGATAGGAGACTCTTTAGTAGAAAATGATAAACTAGATTTGGCTTTAGAATTACTGGAAAAGGCCAAAGAGCTAGGCACCCAAATTCACTTACCTATAGACTCCATCACAGCAGATTCTTTTTCAGAAAATGCTACTAGAGACGTTGCTCCCATTGATGATATCCCACAAGGGTGGATGGGGCTGGATATAGGCGAGGAATCGAGAAAAAAGTTTTCCGACGTCATTCTCCAATGCAAAACGATCTTGTGGAATGGACCAGCAGGTGTTTTTGAAATGGAACCTTTTGCTCATGGAACTATTGCTCTAGGCAATGCGGTGGCAGAGGCTACTGCTAGAGGAGCCTTTTCCCTAGTAGGTGGTGGAGACTCTGTGAGTGCTGTCAAGCAATTCGGTTTTGAAAATAAGGTGAGCTATGTCTCCACAGGAGGCGGTGCCATGCTAGAAATGCTGGAGGGAAAAACATTGCCTGGAATTAAGGCGATAAATAGCTAACAATGGCAAGAAACTTGATAAAAAAGCAGCTATGAGAATACTCAGAATAAGTACCATAATCGCAGTACTAATTTATGGTGTGGGAAGCCAGGCACAGAAAAAAGCAGCATTTGATGCCATAAAAAAAGACACCCTACAAATTAAAATGCTGGAAGGGGAACTGATATTTACTCCAGCCACCGCAGCAGATTCTTTAGGTTTGATCATATATCCAGAAGTAGATGCTTACGATCAAAAATTCTTAGACCAGCTCTATGCCCACGATGGTTATGATTACATGTTTGATAACAGTGATATAGGTGATGAGGGATCAGTTTTGGATCAAACACTGTCCACGGATACCCTTAAAGCCCGCTTAAAACGTATCAACGAGAGCACACCGTTTCAAATTGATTACAATCCCGTACTGGAAGCGCTCATCAAGAAAAAACTGACCTACAAGCGCGTTAATCTTGAGCGCATCATGACCTTGAGCGATTATTACTTCCCCATGTTTGAGGAGCAACTGGATCGATTTGATATTCCGCTGGAAATGAAGTACCTAGCGGTTATTGAAAGTGCCTTAGACCCTAGAATTAGGAGCAGGGCAGGGGCTACTGGATTGTGGCAATTCATGCTGCCCACGGGTCGCGCCATGGGGCTGGAGATTGATTCTTATGTAGACGAACGCATGGATCCCGTAAAGGCGACCATAGCGGCCTGTAAATACCTCAACCGGTTGTACGACGTGTATGACGATTGGGACCTGGCACTGGCGGCCTATAACTCTGGTGCGGGCAATGTCAATAAGGCGATACGCCGCAGTGGTGGCAGCAAGAATTACTGGAACTTAAGGCCTTATTTACCTAGGGAGACGGCAGATTATCTGCCACAATTCCAGTCGATGATGTACCTGTACACCTATGCAAAAGAGCACGGTTTTAAGCCACAGCGCGCTCCACAATTAATGATTGCCACAGACACCGTTTTGATCAAAAATAAAATCAGCTTTTCTCATATTTCCAAGGCATTGGATCTAGACGAGGAAACAATCAAGTTCCACAACCCCAGTTATAAATTGGATATCATACCTGTGATGAAGGATAAGCCGCAGTACTTGAGGCTGCCTTATAAGGAAATGATGGATTTTGTAGGGAATGAGGAGAAGATTTACGCTTTCGCGAAAGCGGAACAAGACGAGATAGAAAAACCCAATCCAGAGTTATTGAAACCGCAAACCAGTATTACCTACAAGGTACGCAGCGGTGATTTTCTGGGAAGGATCGCACAAAAACACGGAGTTACTGTAAGCCAGATCAAACGATGGAATGGGTTGCGCAGCAGCAGCTTGAAGATAGGACAGCGATTGAAAATAATGACGCGTGGTGAAGCAGTTGCCTCAACCTCGAGTAACTCAAAAACCTATAAGGTACGTAGTGGGGATAGTCTTTGGGAAATTTCCAAAAAGCATGGACTTACGATCAACGAACTCAAAAAACTAAACCCGCAAAAGTCAGAAGGCTTACAGCCAGGCATGACTCTTGTGTTAAAATAATCATATGAAACATTTTTTCTACTTCCTGCTGCTTTCCACCGTTTTGATTTCCTGCAACGAGAAATCTGTAACGATCAACGATAGTGCGGGAAGACTCAACGACATTCTAGTGGTTATCGACAATGAGAATTGGGAAAATCAGATAGGCGATAGTATTAGAGCGGTTCTCGCACGTCCCATTAATGGTATTGTGCGTGAGGAACCCATGTTCTCCCTGAATCAGGTAAAACCACAATCGTTTGAGGGAATGCTCAAAAAATCCCGAAACTATCTTTTTATCCAAAAATCAGACAGTACCGGTGTTGCAGTGAGAAAGGATAAATATGCGCGCCCACAGTTGGGAGTCATTGTTAAAGGACCTAATGCCGCAGAAATTTCAAAGGTACTGAGCGAGAATGCAGACCAAATCATTTCGGTTTTTAATGAAGGAGAGGTGGCTGAAAAATTAAGATTGATTAGCAAAGTCAAACTCAATACAGATCAAATTACGGACAGATTCGGTATTGAAATAAACGTTCCCAGAGCCTATAGGTATGCTAAGATTGAAGATCCAGACTTCACCTGGTTGAGAAGGGATATCGTAGAAGGCACCATGGACATTATGATCTATGAGGTTCCTCTAAAAGAAATTACACGGGACAGCGCTGTTGTGAACGACATCGTACGCGTGCGGGACTCTGTAGGCGGTATAAAAATCCCAGTGGACAATGGTATTTTCCAGACAGAACCTGCCTATTCACCTTATGTAAATGAAACTGAAATCGATGGTAAATTTGCTTTTGAGACCAAAGGAACCTGGGAAGCTAAAAATAAATTCATGGCAGGACCCTTTGTAAACTATGCGATCTACAACAAAGAAAAGAACAACTGGCTGATTATAGAAGGCTTTGTTTCTGCACCTAATGCAGAGCAGCGCAACTATCTTTTTGAACTGGAAGCGATCTTGAAGAGCATCGAGTTCCAGAAACCCTAATTAGGGTCAGGATCTAAAAAAAGCCCTTGGAAACGCAGTTTCCAAGGGCTTTTTCAATATAATCTTCAACGTATTACCTATTGGAGTCGATACCTTTATCAGATTTTTCGTCTTTATCTTCTTTAGTGGCGTCCTTAAACTCCTTGATACCACCACCTAAGCCGCGCATCAATTCTGGAATCTTTTTACCACCGAAGAGTAGCAATACTACAACCACGATAAGTACGATGCTCCATATACCAGGATATCCCAGGAAAAAATTAGCTGTCATAATTTCATTGTTTATAAGGGTACAAAGATACAATAAGACCTTGAACCTAAATAATAAGCGGTCATAATGTTTAGATACATCAAACCGCACAATCCCATGGCTTGATTGCCGTTTGATATATATTTGTAGAAGGCCATGGAAGAACCTAAAAAGAAATACAAGAGCAAATGGAGGAACCACTACCGCATGGTGGTGCTCAACGACGATACCTTTGAGGAGCGTTTTAGCCTCAAATTGAACCGCTTGAATGTGTTCGTGGTGACCCTGGTGAGTGCTGTGATACTGATTGTACTTACCACCGTGTTTATTGCTTTTACGCCCGTAAGGGAGTTCATACCGGGATATTCCAGTAGTGAACTGCGTAACCAGACGACCGTCTTGATGCAGGAAACCGACTCACTCAAAGTCAAACTGGCCCTTAACGAGCAGCAGTACGAGCGCATAAAAATGGTATTGAGCGGCGACATAACTACTGAGGAATACGCCCGTATCGATAGTATTGCCCAAGTAGAAACTGAAATATCTATGGAAGATTTTGCTCCCGGCAAAGAGGACAGTCTTTTGAGGGAGGAGGTAGCACGTGAAGACAAGTATAATGTGATGGAAGGAGCTACGGCACGTACGAACTTTGTCTTTTTTAAACCTTTAAAAGGCAGTATTTCCAATGGTTTTAGTGTTAAGGAAAAGCATTTTGCAGTAGATGTCACTGCAGCTAGCAACACACCTGTCAAAGCCGCAGCTGCTGGAACCGTAGTGTTTTCTGGCTGGAGTGCAGAAACCGGATATACCATCCTCCTTGAGCATGCCTACGGACTGATTACCGTCTACAAACACTGCGGCAGGCTTACCAAAGAACAAAATGAACAAGTCCTCGCTGGCGAGGTGATTGCCAGCGTTGGAAATACCGGTGAGTTGACGAACGGCCCGCACCTTCACTTTGAATTGTGGAGTAATGGATACCCGCTGGATCCCATCAACTTTATAAATTTCGAGTAATGTCCATCAAATCCACTGCGGCGCGTCTTTTCGCTGCATCCGTTCATAGGAAAACCCTACGATGGTCTCGCAACCCATTACAATCGCAGCACAAAGTCTTTAAAAATTTACTGAAAGTCGGTGGAAATACCGCTTTCGCGAAAGCGCACTCGTTCCAAACTATCAAAACTCATCTCGATTTTTTGAATCAGGTTCCCGTTAGGGATTACGAAGACTTAAAGCCATTTGTCGATCGAGTGGTAGCTGGCGAAAGCGACGTTTTGTGGCCAGGAAAACCGCTGTACTTTGCCAAAACATCAGGAACCACCAGCGGTGCAAAATACATCCCGCTGACAAAAGAATCCATGCCAGAGCATATTAAAGCAGCGCGTAATGCCATCTTGAGCTACATTCACGAGACCGGCAAATCTAGGTTTGTGGACGGCAAGATGATTTTCCTGCAGGGCAGTCCAGAAATGGAAGAACAAAACGGAATACAATTGGGCCGATTGAGCGGTATTGTGGCCCACTTTGTACCCAACTACCTCCAGCGCAACCGCATGCCCAGTTGGGAAACAAATTGTATAGAAGACTGGGAAACTAAAGTAGAGGCCGTCATTGACGAGACCTTGCCAGAGAATATGAGTGTGATTTCTGGGATTCCCAGTTGGCTACAAATGTATTTTGAACGCATCGTTGCTCGTACAGGTAAAAAAGTGGGCGCCGTTTTTCCAGACTTGAGTCTGCTCATTTATGGAGGGGTTAATTTTGAACCTTATAAAGCTAAATTTGACGCGCTTATAGGCCGTAAAATCGATAGCATTGAATTATTTCCTGCTAGTGAAGGCTTTTTTGCCTACCAGGACAAACAGTCGGAAAAGGGAATGTTGCTATTGCTGGATGCGGGAATCTTCTACGAATTTATTCCAGCAGACCAGTTTCACCAGGAAAAACCACCACGGCTGACGATAGGCGAGGTAGAAATAGGTGTGAATTATGTGATGATTATTTCTACTACAGCAGGACTGTGGGCCTATAATATAGGCGATACGATTGCCTTTACCAGCACAAGTCCTTATCGAGTGGTGGTGACCGGTCGCATCAAACACTACATCAGCGCCAGCGGTGAGCATGTGATAGGTAAGGAAGTAGAAGAAGCGATGCAGGCTACGGTGGAGAAACATGGGTTCATCATCAATGAATTTACCGTTGCGCCACAATTGGACCCACCTGCAAATGAACTGCCCTTTCACGAGTGGTTTATAGAAATGGATCAACCCCCAGAACAATCAAAACTAGCCGATTTCAAAACTACCCTAGACCTAGAAATGCGCCAGCAGAACAGTTACTATGATGATTTGATCAAGGGTAAAGTATTGCAACCTTTACAATTACAAGTTCTCAAAACCGGTGCTTTCCAGGAATATATGAAAAGCATAGGCAAGCTAGGTGGGCAGAACAAGCTGCCGCGGCTTTCTAATGACAGGAAAATTGCTGGGTTTTTGGAGAAGCTATAAAATTTTCACTTAAGGTTTTGAGCTGTTATTCATTGAGAAGAGCATCAAGGATAAATGTATTGAAATAAAAAGGCCTGCTTTTAACTACCTAACCAACGAAAACTAAATATCATGAAACAACTATTAATTCTAGCCGCTGTTATCATTTTTAGTGTTGTTAAATCTCCGCTTTACGCTCAACAGGATCCATTTATTCAAGATTATTTAGAACGTCTTGAGAATTCCAGAATATATTTGATCCAGGTGGCAGAAACGATGCCAGAGGACAAATATGACTTTAAGGCCACGCCAGAAGAAATGAGCTTTGCGGAGAACCTTTTGCATATAGGATTTGCTATGAATTGGCATGGCCAGTCATTAATCGGCGGGCAGGAAACCCCAGACTGGAAAACAGATACAGCCTACAAAACAGCCCAAAGAACAAAAGCGGAAATGATTGAAATCATAGAGGAAACATTTGACAAGACGATACGTACGATTGAGGAGTTTGATCCATTGAAATTAGATGATTCGTTGGAGTATTTTGGACTTACTAGAACCAAGAGACAAATATTGTTGATGCTCACAGATCACATCACACACCATAGAGGGCAGATGCTTGTTTATATGAGACTCAATGGGCTGGTGCCACCTAGATATGTCCTGTTTCAATAATCTGTACAGACCCTAGTAGTGCAAGAAATGGTATCTTGATCTGGAAAATAAGAGATTGAAAGATGTTGAGCAGAATGATGTTTCCCGTTGCGGTCTGGGTTTCCATAGGATTTGCGATCTATTTCATTTGTTATTTTGTAGTATTCACGATAGCCGAAGATTTTTTTAAAAAGGACCTTAAAAGAAATCCGATTCTAGAAATGATACATGTATTGCTGCAAGTGATTAATGCAGTTGGGGTGGCGTATTATTTTGCAATGGAATGAGTGGTAATTACATTGAAATTACAATGAGCTATTGCTTTTATCTGATGACCTTAGCGTCTAATTAATCATCAACGATTGAAGGTCAAAGATTTTTGATTTCCCACCCTTAAATAATACGGTACTTCTAACACATGTACTCGTTTCCAAGGGATCTAATCCATAGAGGAGGCTATATCTCTTGTTGAGGTTATATTTATCGTTTTACACAACCTTGGTTAATTAGCAATCAGGAATTGTAAAGCAAAAATGAAAATCGTCAACATTACCTTGAACTCCTAAGTCGTAACTGAATTATCAGTACGCTGAGAATACTATCTTTGTAAAGAAATACATTTTATGCCCATCATCAACGTAGAACCTAGAACCAGAGCTCAAGAAAGCACCAATGCCATTGAACGTATGTACATCACCATGCGGCATTTGTTCAATCGTGGCTTTTACAAGCCCATGGGTGTGAGTGGAGAGTCCTTGAGAGAATCGCTGCTCACCATACGGCCAGAGATCTACGGATCCATTGCAGAAGAGAAGATAGAGCTCAACGGGTTGTTATATGTTATGGACCGCCTTCCTATAGGGATAGAGGAATGTACGTACATCAACCTAACCAGCGACGAGGGCTATGGGAGGTCCCATTTCAAAGCCATTATACCTAAAAAACGCCGCCGCAACTGTTACCGCATAGACCAACATCAAATGAACATTGAGATCACCCGCGGGCGATCCGAAATTTACGACATCCTTACACACCTCACTTTTTTGATGGTGGAGTCTCACAAAATCATGAAACGTGTGATCATAGGTGATAATGGGAATACCACTCGCGACTGGAAATGCCTGGAAAGTGCTATAGGAAAAGAAGAACTAAGCCACGAAGAAAAGGAAGTAGCCGTAATTCATACTGCTAATATTTTGGGACGCACCTTTGAAGAGGTGATGCAGGTTTACGATGATTTTGCCACACCTGATAATCCGAATCAATTCTTGAGGACCATCTATTACCTGGGGTTGCTGGGGAAACACGAGATCATGGACGAGCAAAAACGGGTCGTCACCTTTTCGCCGGTATTGAGAGAACGATTGGGGCACCACATCCATGGGGATCGCTGGGCCATGCGTATCAAAAAGCACTTAATTGATCACGATTTATTTGATCGACCGCTGCACATCATTAGTGCAAACTTGCACTCTGTAATGAACTCCATTTATGGCCCTAAGGTACTGGCAGCGCAAATAGCAAAAAAGGGACGCATGGAGGTATTCGCCTCTTTGAGCCGCAATGAGGGCAAGAAAAATAGGGACGCGATAAAGAAATACGCACTTCAAAACGGGATGTTTGAGCTTCCAGATGCCAGCGGGACAAATATTGACGTGCAGATTTTCGACACTTCTAAAACTAAATTTGAAAACATAGGATTTTGTGAAGACCGCTTTCGCGAAAGCGAACCAACAACAAAACCAGTACTTATAGTGATGGATTATGCCTTTGGAGAACAGGCCTATGAAACTCTTGACGAATTGCTGAAGCCTTACAACAAAGGCGAGGAAGTTTTACTGATGAACATCAGATCGATCAGTATCATGGGGAAGGCGGGCATTCTTGAAGGAGAAAAAGGAGATATTATGGTGCCGGATGCGCACGTTTTTGAAGGGACCGCAGATAATTACCCATTCAAGAACAGACTAAGTAAGAAAGACCTGAATACAGATGGACTTAATGTGGTTTCTGGTTCCATGGTCACTGTTTTAGGAACATCGCTTCAAAACAGGGACGTTTTAGAGTATTTCTACAGCTCCAGCTGGCGGGTGATAGGACTAGAGATGGAAGGAGCACATTACCAGAAGGCGATTCAAGCCGCTTCTAAGGTGCGCCGCAGCATCAGCAAAAAAGTGCGTGTACGTTATGCGTACTATGCGAGTGATAACCCTCTTAAAACGGGCCACACCCTAGCTAGCGGCGGTTTAGGACTGACTGGGGTGAAACCAGTTTACGTGATTACAGAGAAAATATTAGAGCAGATCCTACACGATAGCTTACCTAAAACGGAAGCCACTAAGCAAGTTCAATAAAAGCAGCTACTTAACAGTATATTTGGTTTTACAATAACACGAGTGATATGAATCAAAATGACGATCAAAAAAGGGAAGAACAAGAAGTAGATCTAGTTCCAATTTTTGTATGGATCAGCAACGGTTTTAAAAATTTCTTCAATGCAATAGGTTCTTTCTTTAAAGCCATAGGCCATGCGTTGATTCTATTTCTGGTATTCTTGCAGCGCAATATTATTTTGATAGGCGCCTTTTTGCTGGCGGGTTTGGCTTTAGGGTATTATCTTGATACGAACCTGAAATCAAATTTTAGCGCTCAACTGCGGGTTGCACCTAACTTTGGCAGCACGGCACAGCTTATTTCAAACATTAATTATTACAATTCTCTTGCAGACGAGAAGGACTATCAACGCCTCTCTCAGGAACTCAAAATAACCACTGCGGAAGCAGAACAATTGAAATCTTTTGATATTGAACCCAGTTATAATGACACTGAATTACTAAAGGAATACGATAAACTTGCAAGGGCTTCAGACACCATGGCGTTGGACAACTTCACTTTCGAAGGTTTCAAAAAGGCGAAGCGTGAAATAGACTATGAGTTTTATGAAATCACTGCAAAAGCAGAAAAAAGAAGTGTATTAGAAAAAGCAATACCTGCTTTATTAGAGGTAAAGGAAAATGCAGCGATCAAAGCTGCTAGCCTTGCGATGAAAGAAAGTATAAAATTCAACCTGGAGTCCAGTACCTACCAATTGAGAGAATTGGATTCCTTGATTGTCGCCTACCAGCAAATGATCAGGACCAATCAACCCAATGGTGGGAACACTAATTTATACATGGGCGATCAAAAATCATCTGATCATTTGATGAACTTATTTTACCAGAAGCAATCCTTACTCAAAAAACTAGAAGAGCTGAGAGAGGAAAAATATGAATCAGAAAACGTGGTGAATATAGTATCAGAGTATGTGGTGCGAGGAAGTATAAAAAAGGAGCATCTAAAGCTTAAATTATTGATAGGATTCTTCATTCTAGGTACTCTAGTAGCTGCAATTCCGTCTATTTGGAGGTTTTTAAAGACTTACCCCAGTACCTCAAAATAAATCCTATTGAAAAAGATACTGATTACTGGAGCAACTGGCATGTTGGGAATCAGTATGTCTAAAGCGCTTCAAAATTTTGAACTCATTGTGCTATCTCGACAGGATCTTGATATTAGTTGTTTTTCAAAAGTCCGAAAACAGCTCTATACCCATCAACCAGACTATATTATAAACTGTGCGGCCTATACCGAGGTGGATTTAGCAGAGTCACAAGCAGAAACAGCTTACAAGATCAATTCTAGAGCCGTGGGAATGCTTGCACAACTAGCAAAGGAAATACAGGCAACGCTAATTCACTTTTCCACGGACTATGTTTTTGATGGATCTGCAACCAGTCCCTATAAGCCCACAGCCTCTACAAACCCCATAAACGTATATGGCGCTAGTAAGTTGCAGGGAGAAAAGGCGATACAACGCTCAGGAGTGAAGCATTATATATTTAGGATATCCTGGTTGTATGCGCCGCATGGGAAGAATTTCTTTCGCTGGGTGATGGAGAATGATCGGCAAGAAATGAACGTAGTAGATAACCAGACGGGTTGCCCCACGAGCGCTATCGATGTTGCAAATTTCGTTAATCATATCATTCATAACGACCCCAACACCTATGGCACATATCATTTTACAAATACGGGAAATTTGAGTTGGTTCGCTTTCGCGAAAGCGATTGCAACAAAAGCTGGTCTGCAAAAAAATATTATTCCCGTTAGCCATTTTCCTACGGCGGCAAAACGCCCAGCATTCAGTTTGCTTGAATGTAGCCTTACAGAACACACCTTCAACTATGATATTTCAAGCACTCATGAAGCCTTGGACAGTGTTTATAGTACTTATAAACTCAACCGGTAGAAAGAGATATATTGTCGGGTAACCTGCAAGTGATTCTAACTTGCAACCTTCAAACCTTATATTCACGTTCTAATTAATAGTTTTGCATTTGATGTATGAGGCACAATGAATTGTTGATCAGGCGATGTAAATGAAAATTCCTTTAAAAAAATTGGACGCAGAGGAGAAAACGGTAGCTAAGAACTACAGTGCGTTGATGATTTTGCAGGGCTTGAATTATGTGCTGCCGTTTGTCATTATACCTTTCCTGGAACGAACCTTAGAGTTGGAGAGATTTGGTCTGGTTATGCTGGCGCAATATGTAATGGCGTTATGTATTGCAGCCACAGACTTTGGATTCAGCACTACAGCGGTGCGCGAGATTTCTTTATTGAGAGAGAGAAAACTGGATTATTCCACTATTTATTTCAAGGTTTTTTGGGCGAGAATCATTCTTTTATTCATTGTATTTCTGCTCCTGTGTGCATTTGTATTTGCGATTCCCAGATTTGCGGTAGAATGGGAGGTCTATCTTTTGAGTTATGGAATGGTTATCGGGCAAACCCTTCTGGGCGATTGGTTTTTCCAAGGTATTGAGCGCATGAGAATATTGACTGCGGTAAATGCAGTATCAAAAATTCTCTTTACCCTGCTTTTGTTTCTTTTTATAACCAGTCCAGAAGATTATCTGTTTGTTCCTATATTCAATTCAATAGGATATTTGTTTGCCGGCCTTGTAATGTTGGGTTTAAGCATGAAGTATGTCACCTGGCAATGGCCAGATTTTAAGAATTCCCGCGAGTTTTATCGCGATAGTTTTCAGGTATTCCTATCTGATATTTCATCACAATTCACGTATGCAGCAAACGGTGTCATACTTGGTCTGTTTGCAGGAGATAGTGTGGTAGGTATTTTCAGCGCGTTTGATAAGTTGATGCTAGCGGCCAGAAAGATGTATATTCCTATTTGCCAGGCTATTTATCCTTACCTATCGCGCAAGTCATACTTAGCGAAAAGAATATTGATGAAACGGTTGATATGGGGAACGCTGGCTCTAGGCATAGCAGGATGTTTATTTGTTGTTTTCTTAGGCCAATGGATCGTTGATCTCTTATATGCAGATCCCTCAATCGCTGAAAACATTTATTTATTAAAATGGATGGGCTTGACCGTTGTTTTTGTAGGCCTGAGTTTGCTATTTACCAATTTATATGCGCCGGCAAGAAAATTATTTCGTCAACGTTTGAAAGTAATGGTTGTCGCTTCCTTATTTAATTTGATACTTAACTTATCTCTAGTTCCTTTGCTAGGGTTGGAGGGCACAATTTTAACTGTAATCCTTACTGAATTTTTAATGGTAATTGTCGCGGCATATTTTTATAAAACCGATCACGACACTCTTAGTAGATCAACGTAAAAGGGATTTTTATTTTAAGAATTTCAACACTACTAAATACCAATAAATAGTTTTTCATGAAAACTATGTTTAGAAAGGAATTTGGGCGTTATTATATTACCCACCATGACACCTAGCCTGAATCTATAATGGTTTACTTTGAAAGGTACTAACATGGAAAATAGTTATATGTAAATTTGTACGGAAAACGTTTTTTAAGGTCATAAATTTATAGAAGGCAAACGGAACATAGTATTTTGCATACTATTAAGACTCATTATATTTTTAATCCGTTCTAGACCTTCATAATAAGCTGGGTGGTTGTGAGTTAAAAGAATTTGGATGGAATCAATTTGTTTTGAAATTACAAAAACCTATGAAGGAATATTCAGATTATACTTATAATAGTGCTAATCCATTAGCTAAATTTTCACATAGAAGGCGGTTTAAATTCTCCTCTTCGTTGATTGGTGAATTTCGATTTAACCACTTGCTAGATTATGGTGCTGGCGATTTGCAGTTTTTAAAATCTCTTATTCTTTCTGGTATAAAGGACAAAATGTTGACGGCTTATGAACCAGTAATGGAGAATGAACCTGTCGATGAGATCGAAATAATCACAGACTCCCTTCTGCTTTTTGATAAGAAGTATGATCTGATCACTTGTTTTGAGGTTTTGGAACATTTTAATGAGAACGGACAATTTGAAATCTTGTCGAATTTTTTAAGGCTAATGGAAAAGGGGGGGCATATTATCATTTCTGTACCCATAGAAATAGGTCCTCCTAGCATCATAAAAAACTTACGTAGAATAGCAAACGGTGATTTTAATCGTACTTATATACATAACTCTTGGAAGAGCTTCTTAGGTAAAGAGGTTCCTACCGTTCGTAATGTAGAGGGTTACCTTCCTACCCACATCGGTTTTAACCATAAAAGACTCGAAAAACTGATGGCATCAATGTTTGAAATTAATAATATTTATAATTCGCCTTTTCAAAAATTACCTTCTTCATTAAATTCTCAGCGATTTTACGTGCTTTCTAATAAATTATCGTAAAACCATCGATTATTAGAAAACGAGGTAATAAAAAACTTATTCCTTAATCTAACTGTATACAGCTTTGTGTTATTTTCAACGTGTTTATCCCTTCGTTTCTTGGAAAAGCATACAAGTGATAGACATCTATAGTGCTTATAATAATTTTTTTCTAGATTCAAGCTTTATAAATTACCAGTATCGACAATTTATGGTAAGTATAAGAACGGAAGAAGTACACGTCAAATCTGACAAAAGATCCTAATGTTTTGATTACAGCCATTCTATTTATTTTTTTATTTTTCACGCTATCGCTTCAATTAAAGGTCATCCGGTTTAGTATAATAAGCCCGGTTTTTATTTTCACCTTCTTTTATATAATCTCTATAAGCATTACTACATTATATTATTTCTTTTATAATGAGAAGATAAACCTCATGCACTTTGATGAAATAAGCACGGATCTCTTTCTGCGCACGGTAAATTACCATCTAGTAGCATTAAACTCATTTATCATTGGCACACTCATCATTTATTGTTCCAGCAGCAAGGAAATAATGATATTACTAAATAATAGTATTTCTGATAAATTGTTCTTTACGAGTTTAAAATTTAAATATCTCATACACATAGCCCACTTATGCATGATTGTGGTGGTAGCCACATTTTTCTTTTCTTACGGCACTGATGCTTTTTATCGACAGGAATATTTAGTTGATGGGAATAGAGCACTCATAGCCGTATTTAAAATACTAAGTTTGATCACGGTCATTGTTTTAGCTTTTACTCAATCTACGCACAAGTATATTTCTTATTTCTATTTACTCGTTATATTAACAATAGCTTTGAGTAGTGGATCCAGATTCGGTTTTTTCTATTTAATATTATTTTTTTTATTAAAATATCAGACCAGCAGAAATAATATTTATGATAAGATCAAATTTTTCTGTGGCGGTATTTTTTCTTTTTTCTTTTTATCATATTTGATGACCTTAAGAGGCTTACCTACACATGGACTTATACCCTATATAACTAGTGTTTTTGAGGACTCATCAAGTACCAATGGCTCTGTACTTTTTAATGTGTATTACACTTTTATATTTGGAATCTTTGCATCTGCACAAACCATGATTCATGGAACTACGGATGTTGCTGATATTTTAATCTCAATAAATCCTTTGCCTGGTAAACTAGCAGGATGGTACAAAATTGCTGAATCGAGAAGACTAAATCCCTGGACACCCATGAGCTCTAATGGGGAAATATTTAATATGGGTATGTTATTCACTACGTTTATGTTTACTATTATCGGTATGATACTTTGTTATTTTGAGATTTGGATGCGCAAATTTTTTCGAGAAAAATTGCGTTTAGTTGGATTTGCAATAGCATTATTGAGCTTGTTATTTACTGCTATATCTTTTGAGTACAATCTAAGGTCTACCTTACGCTATCTATACTATATTGGAGTTATTATACTTATCGCAAGTTATCTTCGTTACCTAAGATTTAGAATAGGTAATACAGTATATCTTAAAAAAGCGAAGAAACATTGATAGCAGCTAAAAAAAAGAGTAAAATCATTAATACTATTCTAGAAATAGCAATGATATGCTTAGGCCTGTTTCCATTACTGCCCAATAAACTCAAACCTTTACCGATAGTAATATTTTTACTTGCAGCAATGCTCAATATTATATGGAAAGCTAACGAACAACATCAGCGAAATAATAAGAATCTCTCGATTTGGATACCAGTAGTTTTATCTGCAACATTAATACTTTATGCGGTTAGCCTCGTTTATTCCGAGGATTTAAAAACAGGCTTTAATAGATTGGAAACTGGGGCTAGTTTACTCCTGGCGCCTTGGATTTTTTACTTTCTATGGAATCGCAAGTCTGTGATAATTGCTCAATATCGTACAATGGCAATTCTTTATTTTTTGAGCGCAGTAGCTTATTCTATGATTATCATAGCCTTTTTCTGGTACAATGGTTATTATCACCATTTAAATGATTTGCAATATAATATGGCTTATCTAGATGGCATGCTACCAGGATATAGTCAGCATGCTATATATGCTTCAATCATTTTAAGCATCGCTTTTTTTCTCATTCCCTTTTTTTGGTACAGTTGCCGTTTTTATTTGTATAAAATTTTAATAGCTGTAGGGTGTGCAATTTTGGCATATATTATTTTATTGCTTTTCAGAAAAGGTGTTGTTATAGCTCTTGTTTTGAGCTTGATAACAGTTGTTTTTTTTAAATTCAAAAGAATAAAATTAAAATATATTTTGTTGATTGTTACCTGTACGCTTTTAATGGGGTTTTATTTATCAGAAACTATCACATACAGGATAAAGGAATTAGTTAATCCTGCTACTTACGAACAAGTCGATGTGGGTAATTCAACTAGTGTAAGATTTGCAATCTATTCTTGTGCATTAACCCTTATAAAAGAACAACCTTTCATTGGGTATGGAGTAGGTGACGGTTATAAGGTTATAGCAGGGTGCCTTAAGGAGAAATACAACATTGAATTTACACATAGTAAGCACAAAAAAAATACGCATAATCAATATCTGGGCATAGTTATATATACTGGGTTTATAGGCCTGATGCTTCTCTTTGCGCAACTTTTTCTTTATTTCAAAAGTTCAATTGGATCTGGAAGTGCAATTCTTTTTCAATTGCTAATATTCTTTGTGTTAATGATGCTTACTGAGAACATTTTAGATCGGCAAACAGGTGTTTTAATTTATGCATTATTTCTTAATTTATTTTTCTTTTGCTCTTCAAACAAAGAACAAAATAAGGTTGCGCTAATATGATGAAGTCAGTAGATTCACAAAAAGAACACATCTTAAGCGCATTGTTTTTATATAGTGTAATAACACTATTTTCCTTGCCTTTGCTACCTAAAACTTTACAAATCCTAAGCATTGCCTTTTTTGTAATTATAAGTCTTCTTTGTTTTTTAAAATACAAACCACCTTTTAAATGGACATATTTCTTAATCAATTCTTCATTGTATTTACTGTATATAATAAGCCTGCTATATACAGAAGATCTCATCTATGGCTTCAAAAAGCTTGAAAGTGCTGCTGCCCTTATAATATTTCCGTTAGGATTCTCACTAGCTCCTAGAATGCTTATAGAGCGAGTAATTAAAAAATTAAATCTACTTTCCTTGATCTTTGTGATAGCAGTGGTAACCCTCAACCTCTTTCTTTTCTCAATTGCTTTTAATTCTATCACTGACCTTACTAATATTATTTGTTACGAAGAATTTATTAATGCTTATAAGGGCATATTTAAAATACACTCCCTATACCTTGCGATGCTAGATTCTATAGCTATTCTAATGATATTCCACCTATTGAAGACACAGCGATTCCTGTACCGAGGGTTGGTATTGTTTATAGGAGGCATATTTCTGATGGTAGTGTTAATTGTTTTATTAAAAAAAGCGGCTGTTTTTGCTCTTATAGCAGCGGCAACCTTCATGGTAATAAAATTTAAGTTAATACGAACCTCTGCTTTTTATATTACACTAATTATCAGTGTTATAACTACCATAATGGCCTTTCCTGAAAGCAGTCAAAAGTTTAATGAATTGTTTACTGCAGAGAAGACAGAAGTAAAAATTAAAAGCGCATCGATCCAAACCCTTTTAACAGAGTGTAATATGGATGCAATATGGGGCGCTGGAATTTTTGGCTACGGTATTGGTGATGGTAAAACGCAATTGATACAGTGCTATGCGGCAAAGGACTCTTTAATGGCGCAAACTAATTATAATTCACATAACCAATATGTCAGTATTATTATAAAAGCGGGATTTGTAGCTGGTGCAATTTTCATAATTTTTTTACTATACAATATTTTTCGAGGTTTAAAAACTGGTGCGGCATTAAGTGTTGCGATCGTTCTATTTTATATGATTATGATGTTTACTGAAAATATACTAGAGCGGCAAGATGGAGTCATTTATTTCTCCCTATTCATCAATTTTCTCTATTTTTCAAATCGTAGGGATCAAATTAATTTAGACAAATAACTTCCAGTTAATAGAGCGGGTTAGATGATGGAGAAAAAGATATTATTAGTAGGGCCGTTGCCACCTCCCATAACCGGTGTCACTCTTGCAAATAGAGTTGTAAGAGACAATTTGGAAGCGACTTCTGGTTTCAAATTAACCACTATTAATACCTCGTTGAATAGTTTTGAAGGGATTGGTTCGTTTTCTCTGAGCAAACTATGGTTTTATATTCGACTTAATATACTAGCCTTTAAGACTATTGGACATGATATTATTTATATCGTACCAGGTCAGACCTTTTATGGCGTGACAAAGTTTGCAGGATTTATTTTGCTGGGTTCGCTTTCGCGAAAGCGAATTATACAACACATTCACGGGAATCATCTGGGCAGGCAATATACCCAACTATCCGGATGGAAGAAATCTGTTTTTCATTATCTGTTATCCAAAACGGAAACGGGCATCGTTCTAAGTGAATCACTTAAGCCCAACTTTACGGCGTTTATAGACGAGGACCACATCAAGCCACTCTACAATTTTGCTGAAGATTCCTTGTTTGAACCTCTCCAAACAAACGTGGAGGGCCCAACACTAAGGATCACCTATTTAAGCAATCTCATGGAGGAAAAAGGCATCCACGATCTGCTGGATGCCTTGCTGGAGCTTGAGGGCAACGGTATGGATTATGAAGCAAGGATCGCAGGTAATATCGCTAATGATGATAGGTTGCTGATCAAGCAAAAACTTGACCAGCTCAAGAATACCACCTATATAGGCGTTATCGACCTGCAGGCCAAGGTAGAGTTACTCAACTGGTCCAACGTCTTCATTCTTCCTACCTATTATATCATGGAAGGCCAGCCCATTTCCATACTTGAAGCAATGGCTACTGGTAACGTCATCCTTACCACAGATCATGCGGGAATACCAGACATATTCATTGACTCACTCAATGGTTTTTATGTAGAGAAACGCTCACCTCGATCCATAGTCACCACCCTGACAAGGTTGCAGAATGATCCCAGTCTAATTACCGGCATTTCAAAACAAAATAGGAAAGAGGCAGGCAAAAAGTACAGAGTCGCTAACTTTACTGCAAACCTTATTAAAATCCTTAACGACTAACAATTGAAAACCTACCAACAGCTCAATAAATTTCAACTACCTCCCAACTTTCGCGGTAAAGGTGCGGTAATTGTACAGTTGTGGTGGTTGGTACAGGGCACCTTATTTGCCTGTTCACCCCAGTTTATGTATGGTTGGAGGCGTTTCTTATTAAGATCATTTGGAGCCACAATAGGCAAAAACGTTATTATCAGACCTACTGTAAGAGCACAATTTCCTTGGAAAATAAGTATAGGCGATAATAGCTGGATAGGGGATGAGGTTATTTTGTATAGCCTTGGAGAAATAAAGATAGGTAATAATGTAGTGATTTCCCAGCGATCTTACATCTGCACTGGAACACACGATGCCTTCAAAGAAACCTTTGACATAAGCAGTCATAAAATCATTATTGAGGATCAATGCTGGCTTGCTACAGATGTTTTTGTTGCTCCAGGAATCATTATAGGCCGCGGTACGGTCGTAGGCGCGCGCAGCAGTGTATTCAAGAGTTTGCCTGCTGGGAAAATATGTATGGGCCAACCGGCGCAAGTTATTAAAGACCGCTAGATCATGCAGTTCCAGGGAAAAAGCATCACATTCATTGGCTTGAACTACGCGCCAGAAGATACTGCTATAGGCTTGTATTCTACCCAAATGGTAGAAGCCCTAACTAAAGCAGGCGCTCAGGTACATGTGATTACAGCGATGCCCTATTATCCACAATGGGAGATTCAGCCACCGTATCACAAGGCAGATCATTACTTAAAAGAAGAGCATGAACACGTAACGGTCTATAGGTACAAGCAATACGTTCCCAGATCGCCTACGTTTGTCAAACGCGTTTTGCACCTGTTAAGTTTCAGTTGGGGCAGCTGGCACAATCTTAGAAAGATCCATGAGGTCGATCTCGTCATTTCCATTATTCCTTTCACAAGTTCTGCCTACTTGGGTAATCAACACGCTAGAAAGCACAAGGTGCCGCACTGGATTCACATACAGGATTTTGAGTTTGACGCGGCCTTGCAATCTGGTGTTTCGAGAAGTAGCAAAAAGCAGATTTTCAATCAGTTATTTAAAATAGAGGCTAGAATTCTCAAAAAAGCCACTACCGTAAGTACGATCAGCCACTTGATGATCAAAAAACTAAAATCAAAGACTAAAACACCCACCTTTTATTTACCTAATTGGATCGATCTTGAAGAAATAAAAACAGATGCATCTGCCCGACATCCTTATTTACAAAGTGATAAATTCAAATTGCTCTACAGTGGCAATGTAGGAGATAAGCAGGATTGGGAATTTTTTTCCGCTTTCGCGAAAGCGATACCACCACAGGACATGGAACTCATAATCGTAGGTGCGGGCTCTAAAATGGCTTGGCTTAAAAACAATGTGCAACAAGAAAACGTCCACTACCACGATCCCGTTCCTTACGCAGATTTAAGTAACTTATTATCCAGCGCAGACGCTCACTTTCTATTCCAGAAAAAGGATGTGATCGACACGGTCATGCCCTCTAAATTATTAGGAATGATGGCGAGCGGCAAGCCATCCTTGGTTTTGGGAAATAAAGATTCTGAAGTACGTACCGTTATAGAAGAGTCAAAAGGCGGATTTTACATGTCAGATTACGATGTGGAAAAAGCTACAGATCTGCTTAAACAATGGAAATCAAACCATTCATTATCCATTGAAATGGGCAACCAGGCAAAAGCCTACGTTTTTTACCATTTCTCTAGAAAACAGATATTGGATCAATGGATAGGCAAGCTCAAGGCGCTGATAGGATAGCTTTTATCTATCTTTACGGTTTTGAAGACTTAAATTACCATGAAAAGAAGAGTATTAATCACAGGAGCAGCCGGTTTTTTAGGATCTCATCTATGTGATCGTTTTATTAAGGAAGGCTACCATGTTATCGGCATGGATAACTTGATCACTGGTGATCTCAAAAATATTGAACATTTATTTCCACTGGAACACTTTGAATTTCACCACCATGATGTATCAAAGTTTGTTCACGTATCTGGTAAGTTAGATTACATCTTGCATTTCGCATCACCGGCCAGTCCGATTGATTATCTCAAAATACCTATTCAAACACTTAAAGTGGGGTCGCTGGGAACACATAATTTGTTGGGCCTTGCGATGGCTAAAAAGGCCCGGCTCCTCATTGCCTCCACGTCAGAAATTTATGGAGATCCAGAGGTTCACCCACAAACGGAAGAGTATTACGGTAACGTCAACACCGTGGGGCCACGTGGCGTTTATGACGAGGCCAAAAGATTCCAGGAATCCATGACCATGGCCTATCATAGATACCACGGTCTAGAAACCAGAATAGCACGTATCTTCAACACCTATGGTCCCAGAATGAGGTTGAACGATGGCCGCGTCATTCCAGCCTTTATGGGACAAGCATTGCGAGGAGAGAATATCACTATTTTTGGTGATGGCTCACAAACCAGATCCTTTTGTTATGTGGACGATCAGGTGGAAGGAATTTATAGATTGCTATTGAGCGATTATGCTGATCCGGTAAACATTGGAAACCCACATGAAATTTCCATTAACGACTTTGCGCAGGAAATCATAGATTTGACTGGAACAGACCAGAAAGTAGTCTATCAACCACTGCCGCAAGACGACCCCATGCAGCGTCAGCCTGATATTTCTAGAGCTATAGAGGTCTTAGGCTGGGAACCCAAGGTAGGCCGTAAGGAAGGAATGAAATTAACCTATGACTACTTTAAAAGGTTGTCTCCAGAGGAATTAGAAAAAAGTGAGCACAAAGACTTTAGTGAACACAGCAGAAGATAGCATCAGCTATCGAGACGGCCGGTATTCCAGCCTGATAAGGCCTATTTCATACTTTTTTGATCTGGCCATCATCATCTATAGCAGTGCTTTTTTTTTCAATCAAAGTTTTGATACCCTGTCATTTTCCATATTTACAGGTATTTGTTGGATTGTAGCTTCCATGCAACTGGGTTTTTACCAGATCCATAGAAACACAAAATTATCAACGCTTGTCGTAAAACTTCTAAAACAGCTGGTGTTCTTTGCATTAGTAGTCTTTGCATTCTTTGGATATTACTATAAGATCGATAGCTCTAGCGGTTATATATTTCAGTACATAGGGACGGTTTTTACCACCATCGCAGCGGTCAAAATTACTGTTTTCTACATTTTCAAAAACTACCGCAGCTATTTAGGCGGGAATTTCAGGAATATTGTATTGATAGGAGAGAACCAGCAAACCATGGAGCTCAAACAGTTTTTTGAGTCGCATCCTGATTACGGGTACCGACTGCAAAATATATTTGATGTGAAAGCTGCAGGTCTTGATATGGGCAGTATTAAAGAATTCATATTAGAAAACAAGATCGATGAAATCTTTTGTTCTGTTAAAGAATTGAACAATGAGGAACTGCTAGAATTGACGGACTATGCAGACAATAACCTGCGAACCCTTAAATTCCTACCCAACCCTGAGACCATTCTCTCAAAACACCTCAAGTACGATTATTACGGCAAGACACCTATTTTATCGCTACGGGAGATTCCCCTTGACGATCCTGTCAACCAGTTGGCAAAACGAACCTTTGACATCCTCTTTTCCATAATAGTAATTGTTGGGCTGCTCTCATGGCTTATACCCATTATCTCTATCCTCATCAAATTGGAATCTAAGGGGCCTGTTTTCTTCAAACAAAAGCGCAATGGTCTTGACTACAAAGAATTCGAGTGTTATAAGTTTCGCTCGATGGTACCTAACAAAACAGCACATATCCATCAAGTCTCCCGCAATGACCACCGTATTACGGCGATGGGCAAGTTTCTGCGCAAGACCAGTATCGATGAGTTGCCGCAATTTTTCAACGTACTTAGAGGCGACATGAGCGTTGTAGGCCCACGACCGCACATGGTAAGCCATACCCACATGTATGCAGAGCGCATCGATAAGTTCATGGTACGCCACTTTGTAAAACCGGGCATCACAGGACTCGCTCAGGTAAGTGGTTATCGCGGTGAGGTAGAATCAGAGGAAGATATTAAAGGTAGGGTACGCAACGATATCTACTATATTGAGAATTGGAGTACACTGATAGACATTCGCATCATATTAAAGACGGTGGGCAATATCTTTGCCGGTGACCAGAAAGCCTACTAGATGGAGACTGTTTCTGTCATTGTTCCTGTATACAACAACCTCAAGACCCTACCACAAACGCTCGACAGTATCTTGCAGCAAGATTATCGGCCTATAGAAATTACGATCATCGATGATAAGAGTGATGATGGGAGTTTCGCTTTCGCGAAAGCGTATTCCCAACAAAACCAGCAACCAGACATAAGCTATATAGTCCTACAGAACCATTCAAACATGGGTGCTGGAGCAACCCGTAACAAGGCGCTAGAGCTCTCCACCGGACGCTACATTGCATTTCTGGACGCAGACGACCTATGGAGGCCCCATAAGCTTACAAAGCAGATAAACACGCTTAAATCTAACGGAAAACAAGTTTGCTACTCAGCCTACGAGATATTTGAAGAGGATCCTTCAAAACCAATCGCTATTCACCGCGTTTTTACAGAATTGACCTACAATAAACTTCATAAAACCAATTATTTAGGAAATCTAACTGGGATTTACGACACTTCCACCATTGGCAAAGTAAAAATCAGCTCGATACGCAAGCGTCAGGATTGGGCGATGTGGCTGGATGTCCTCAAAAAAGCAGGGCCCGCGGTAGGAATTCAAGAACCACTGGCCAGCTACCGATTGGGTGCTGGGCTGTCTGGGTCAAAACTGGATCTAATTAAATACAACTATGCCGTGTATCGGGAACACTTGGGCTATAGTTGGCTAAAAAGCGGCTGGTGTATGTTGCTCTTTTTCTATGAGCAGTTTTTTATTAAGGATGGGATGAAGATCAAAGTTTGATAGGTTTTTGACAGCGAACGAGAGTAATAGTTACCCTCATGACTCAAACACGAGTAAATACAATCGTTTTTATCAATGTCTAGCTTTTCTTCAGATGACAAATACTTGGAAACTATAGATCCAAAAAAATACGTTATTTTGGTAGTATGAATTTACAGGAATCTATTAATTACAAAACGGCTGATTTCCTTTCATTGTGTAAAACCTACAATGTGAAAAACTTGTATGCTTTTGGTTCTTCTATTACTGATAACTTCAATGAGGATCAAAGTGATATAGATTTATTAATTGAAATTGATAATGAAGATCCAATAGAACGAGGCGAAAACCTTATGAATATCTGGGATCAATTAGAATATTTTTTCCAACGTAAAGTTGATTTATTAACTAGCAGTTCTATTAAAAACCCTGTTCTTAAAAAAAAAATTGATTCAACAAAAATTTTGATCTATGAGGGAAAAGAGCAAAAAATATCTATCTGATATTTTAATCGCTACTGACTTGATAGAGAAGTTTACAGTTGGTTGTGAAAATTTCGATACGTATCAAAGCGATTTAAAAACCCAAAGTGCTGTAGAAAGACAATTGGTAATTATAGGAGAAGCTTTAAACCAGCTCAAAAAAATCGAATCAGGTATAGAGATTGAGAATGATAAGCAAATAATTGGATTCAGAAATAGATTGGTTCATGCCTATGACAGCATCGATAATTCAATAGTCTGGGCTATCTTACATCGGCACTTGAAAAGATTAAAGGAAGAAATTCAAGCATTGAAATAAGAAACTAGAGGAAATAGGGCGGCCTCTTTAAGTCTGAGCTTATAGTCTGCTAGCTGTCAGGTCTTACCTCTGTCACAAACTGCTTCAACTTCCCTCGCTGGCTGCGATCCAGGTGATCCAGCTTTGCAAACTCCACAACAATCGATGCATCTGCATAAGCTGCCATGGCGTTTTGAACCTGCTGCTGTTCATTATAAGTGAGTTCCGCTTTAGCAACATATTGAATTTGAAACAACAGCGGTTCTTTTTGAATAATCACAAATTCAGTGACAGAGCTTTGGTCATTGATTACACTTTTAGTCACGTAATAAAAAGTCAATCCTGGAATGACCTTACCATTGGGTAATCTGGCAATATCGCTGGTTCTACCTTGTAATTGTTCTAGAATTCGCTTACCATTCTTTGTAGAAATACTGCCCAGATCTCCTATTTCGTATCTAATAAACGGGTGGGCTTTGTTGAACAAATCGGTGATTAATATCTTTCCAAGGGTTCCATCAGGAACTGGTTGATTCTCGCCATCCACGACTTCCGTGTAAAGCGTATCTGTATTTAAAACGAACTCACCGCATGGATTCTGTATGGCAATCAGTCCAGTTTCACTGCTGCCGTACTCGTTAATTACAGGAACGCCTAAAACCTGTTCCAGCAATTCTCGGTCATCCTTGAAGAGCATTTCACTAGTCACTATACAACAGCTTAGCGATGGACAAAGTTCTTTGAGGATCAGGTTGTGACTTTGACAATACTTGGCAAACAATACAATGCTGCTGGTATACCCATTGATGTAATCATACCCATTCCTGCGGAATTTCTCCACATAACCCGCCAAAACCACATCACTCATATCAAAAATAGGCAACCGGTGCCGGTTGCCTACAACGTCTTTGAGCTGTTCTTTGAGACGTGCTAAACCCTTGGACGGGATTCCATAAAACCGAGCTTCCAGGGAGTGATCGAGATCAATACCATGATGTGCATAAGCAGCGTCAAAAGCGGCCCAGGTCATCGCATGACAAAATTTATCCTTAGCATAAGAAAAAGGATGACCGCTGGAGCCACTCGTTTTTCCTTTATGAACATTTTTGGTGGTGTAACCTTTAGTCAGCCGCTGGTACAGGGGTTGTTGTAGGTCTGCTTTGGTAAGAATTGGTAAGCCTTCCCACACAGCTGTTTTATCTGGAACATGTGTATTGTAAAATGCATTGAATTTGAAGTGGTGTTCCAGAATCTGCTGCCGTTGCTGCAATAATCGAGCATTTTCCCAGCCCGAAACCTCTGCAAGTAGTCGGGTCGCTTTTTTTAAATCATAGCCTTGCCACTGCAGGGATTTTCTAAATAAGGGAAAGGGCATAGGATAATTTTCAATACTGTAAATCTAGGAAATCGCAAGCTCACAAAGAAGTTGTGCTACTCAAATGAACATACTTAGCTTCATTAGGACCCTGCTATCGGTGATCCAACAATACCTACGGCCATTTCTACCCACAGGAATAAGAATATGGCGATGATAACCATGATCAACCAGCCTAGATAGCGCTTTTTTCTCCAATACACACGGGCAAATTCCACTAGACTGCCAAAAACCAATACCATGATTCCCATCACTACAAAATCACTGGTTTCCCATTGGATCTCACTTGTAAATTGCATGGCTATTAGTGCAACGGCCATTATCACGGTTAATGGTATGAGCACACGGTAAAAGGAAAATGGATATTTAGGCATAGGCGATGAAATGTGTGTACTAAGATAAGTATTTCAAAAAATGAGTGGAAAAGCCTGTACCCATTTCGTTACACTTAGGTCGGCTGGTTTGCATATTTTTGCTTTCTCAATAACCATCCTATGAACGTTTTGATTTTAGGTAGCGGCGGCCGCGAGCATGCTTTTGCCAGATCCATTGCTGCAAGTCCTTTGCTCACCCAGTTATTTGTCGCGCCCGGTAATGCCGGCACAGCACAAATAGCATCTAATCTGCCTATAGGAGTCACAGATTTCCAAGAGATCAAGAAAACAGTATTGGAAAAGGAGATCACCATGTTAGTGGTAGGTCCAGAAGCACCGCTGGTGGAAGGGATCTATGATTTCTTTGATGAGGATGAAGAATTAAATCACGTCAATGTCATAGGGCCATCAAAACAAGGTGCCGTTCTGGAAGGTTCTAAAGAGTTTGCTAAAGAATTCATGGTGCGCAACCGTATTCCAACCGCTGCATACCAAAGCTTCACGAAAGAATCTCTGAAAGCAGGAATGCAGTTCATAGACACGCTCCAACCACCATTTGTCCTAAAAGCAGATGGGCTCGCAGCCGGGAAAGGGGTACTCATCATAGCAGATGCTGACGAGGCTAAGGAATCGCTGGAAGAAATGCTGGTTAGTGGGAAATTTGGTGCTGCTTCTAACAAGGTGGTGATCGAGGAATTTTTGGACGGGATTGAGATGAGCGTTTTTGTGATGACGGACGGGATCAGTTATAAGGTGTTGCCGACGGCTAAGGATTACAAACGCATAGGTGAAGGCGATACTGGACTCAATACGGGCGGGATGGGTGCCATTTCTCCAGTACCATTTGCAGATGAGGTGCTCATGCAAAAAGTGGAGGAGCGCATTATCATACCTACCGTGGATGGATTGAAGAAAGAGCAAATTACGTACAAAGGATTCATTTTCATCGGGTTGATGATTGTGGATAACGAGCCTTTGGTGATTGAGTACAACGTGAGAATGGGCGATCCTGAAACCGAAGTAGTCCTGCCACTTGTGACGAGTGACTTACTTTCTCATTTCCACGCTTTCGCGAAAGCGGAACTGCACAAAGAAAATCTAACCATAGACGAGAGAAGCGCGGCAACGGTCATGCTGGTATCAGGCGGCTATCCAGAAGCCTACGACAAAGGAGCGGAAATTATGGGATTGGATCAAGTGGATGGCAGCATCATTTTTCACGCAGGAACTAAAGAAAAAGACGGCAAGCTGATAACGGACGGCGGCAGGGTAATCGCCATCACCAGTCTGGGAGAGACGTTCCAAGAAGCCACAAAAAAATCCTATGAAAATGCAGAAAAACTACATTTTGATAGGATGTATTATAGAAGAGATATAGGTTTTGACTTGTAATCCTATTTTAGGAAGGAATGAGCCGTTTGGGAACGGTCCTCCTCACCATTTTGGTCAAAAATGCGCAACTGCTTCATCCAGTAACCCACTGCAAGGATCAAAACGATAATGGATACCCAGGTCAATGCGTTTGCCAGCCACCAGTTCTCCAACTCTAGCTCGCGCAACATGTTGAACGGTACCATTAGGACCTCCTCGAATAAATAAGCGATTGCCTCAAATAAATCTTTCATTGCTGTAACTTGCTTTAAGGATGCAAAAATAGTGAAAAATCCATATGCTTTCTAGATTTTTTAGTACTTCTCAACCCGTTCACTACCTCGTGGGCATCCTTCTATTGGGGCCATTTAGCCTTTTGGCGATTTGGCTGCTTAAGGGGAATTGGGAATGGGGGTACCTCATCGTTTGTCTCATTCTACCACTAGCATTGCTACTGGTACAGTTCATTATTCTCAAAAACGAGTTGACGGAACAAAATTCCTATGGTTTGTTTGCTTATACAATGCTTACATTGACCGTACTGGCCATAGGCTTCGATTGGAAATTCACACTCTGTCTATTGCTATTATTGTTGGCAATGAGGCGGTTGCTCAGCCTAAAAACGGGAACGGCTACCATCAGGAAAATATTCGATGGTGCGTTTTGGATTAGTATTGCGGCCCTGGTGATGCCGGCCATGTCCATTTTTATGATGGTTGTTTTCACTTCTGTATTTTTATTTGACCGCACAAAATGGCGCCATTGGGCGGTACCATTTGTGGCCATGATTTGTGTGACAGTGCTGGCGTTTACACTAGAAACGCTGCTAGAATCACCTATTATAAGCCGGGTATTCCTAGAGAATGAATATGCCTTGACCGGTATGTTGCAGCAATGGCAGTCCAATCAAATGGCAGCGTGGATAATGGCCGTCCTGGCCGCAATCGGGTTTGTGGTTTATATCATCAAGCTGGTAGATATCCAGCAGCGTGTGCGACCTCGATTTTCCGTGCTGACCGTTTGGGGAATTTGTGCGCTTGCACTGGCGTTGGGCTTCAACAGCGATTACTTGTTATTGCTAGTACCGGTACTTGCCATTTTCCAAGTGCGGGCGGTAGAACATGTCCGTCATAAGGGGTTTAGGGAATTTATATTCCTGATGCCTGCCTTTTTGCTGGTACTGGCCCTTTTTATGCGGTATTAACTACCTGCAGAAACTTTATATTTGTAACATAAACTGCATCTATGTTTTCAGAAAAAGCCAATACCATTTTCCAAAAAGTCATTAACGACTACCATGTCATGAACACGGTGGATCAGGATTTTGAAAATAAGTACGACCGCACCACGCACTTGATCGAGCACCTCTTGTACCGCAAATGCTGGATTGATACCGTACAATGGCATTATGAAGACATCATACGCGATCCTAATATTGATCCAGTGGCAGCCTTGACCTTGAAGCGTCAGATCGATGCCAGCAATCAGGACCGTACAGATATGGTGGAGTACATAGACAGTTATTTCTTAGAGAAATACAGCGATGTGACCATCAAGGACAACGCCACCATCAATACAGAAAGTCCCGCCTGGGCCGTGGACCGCATGTCGATTCTTGCGCTCAAGATTTTCCACATGGAAGAGGAGGCTAACCGTACCGATGCCAGCGATGACCACAAAGCTGCCTGTCAGAAGAAACTGGACATTTTAATGGAACAGCGTGTAGACCTTTCTACTGCCCTAGATCAATTGCTGGAAGATATTTCTACGGGTAAAAAGTACATGAAAGTCTATAAGCAGATGAAGATGTACAACGACGACGAGCTCAATCCAGTCCTGCGCTCCAGAAAATAATGCAGCGGCCACAACGACTTTTGACAATACGCCTTAGTGCGATGGGCGATGTGGCCATGACCGTTCCCGTGCTGCTCGCGGTACGTAGAATGTATCCAGAAGTAGAAATTAGTTCGCTTTCGCGAAAGCGGTTTTTCCCCATTATCCAGCAAATATCCGGCATCACCTTAATCGAGGCAGATGTAAAAGACAGGCACAAGGGAATCCTAGGTCTGCGGCAATTGGCCAAAGAAATTAAGGAACACGAGCCCGATGCCGTAGCCGATTTGCACAACGTCCTGCGCACAAAAATCCTACGATCATTCGTGAGAGGCACCTCAAAAGCCATGATCGATAAAGGCCGAAAAGAGAAAAAACGACTGGTTAAGGACGCACGCTTTTTCCAGCAATTAAAGCCCACCGTCCAGCGCTATGCAGATGTTTTTGAGCAACTGGGATTTCCGCTGGAGCTGTCACAAAGCGACGTCCTGCCACAACTGCCCATCCCAGAAAACGTCCACGGATTAGTAGGCGACCACGCATACAAATGGGTAGGAATCGCACCATTTGCCGCGCACAGCTCAAAGTCACTATCCTTAACTAAAGCCAAAGACCTTGTGCAGGCCCTACTAGCAATTGGCTCCATTAAAATCGTCCTCTTCGGCGGCGGAGCCAAAGAATGCAAGCAGTTAGAAATCGTCGCAGGAACTAATTCCAATGTCTTCAATCTCGCTGGCTATATGCCTTTTGAGGAAGAACTAGCGATGTTGTCCAACCTGGACGCCATGGTGTCTGTAGATACCGGTAATGGTCACCTGGCAGCGATGTACGGCGTTCCAGTCATCACCTTGTGGGGAAACACCCACCCGTTTGCTGGTTTTGTTCCTTTTTTACAACCCGATGAAAATCAGATTACTGTGAGTCGTGAAGAATTTCCATTGATCCCAACTTCTATTTATGGGAATAAAGTTCCAGCTGGTTATGAGAAGGTAATGGAGAAAATCGATTGTGGTAGCGTAGTGGAGCGGTTGAAAGAGGTTTTAGGATAAATTATTTACAAAGCTCCCCAGACCATTCTTGATGGCCTCGACCTTCCCGACAATTGAAAGATTCTTTCAGATCCACAATCGTAATCTTCCCATCAATTGATTTTTCATATTCCATTAGAAAAGCAATGGCTTGTAAGGAATCATCCTTCAAGCTCTCTTGTTTGAAAAACAGATAACTGTTTCCAAGCATATTTTTCTTTGACTTCAAAGTAAATTTATTACCGGCATTGGCGCTTTGATTATTGGGATAATAAAGTCTTAAAGCATCTGTTGCAGTTTCAATATCATCTCTACTATCTATCTTTTTTTGAAGATCTTCAAAGTCAATATCTTTGAATTGGCTCATTTCCATATCGTCAGGAATGATGGACTTACCTTGCTCAAAATTTATACAAGAAGTGGTTGAAAATAGGAGTGTAGCGGCGATTAGTGAGTAAAAACGAGTGCTCATGAAATGGTTTTGATATTGATTGTTATTTGACTTGTGCCTTATCAGGATTCTGCCTATTTGAAAAGAAAGAAACAATCTCAACCGTGTTATCATCAAATTTATAATAAAGCGTATTGAGTTTTAAAACGATTGCTTTGCGGAAATCTGTTCTTTTTGAAGCTTTGAACAAATAAGGGTTATTTGAGATCAGTAACAGAGTATGAGCAAGTTCTTTATCAAGTTTCATTATTTCTCTATCAGTCCAATTTTCTTCTAGAAAAGCTATTGTATTTTGTAACTCCAAAAACGCATCATCAGACCAAATGATAGTTCTTATCGCCACTTTGTAAAGAGTTTATCAACTTCTTCTTGAGTTTTTACTCTTCCAGCATCAATGTCTGCCATACCTCTCTCAATCGATTCTTTTTCGGCGATAGATAATTCATCCCACCAATCTTGTTCCTCGGCCTCTCGAATTTTAGCGACTTTTTCAATAATAGATTCATCTTCAAGGCTAGACAGCCATTGAATTAACTTGTTTTTTCTATTTTGGACAGACGTATTCATACAACCAATTTACGATTTATCATTTAAATAGAATCTGAAACAGTTACCTTTTCTTTTCCCAAAACAGTAATACCACTCTTCATCCACCATAAACCCAAACATTTAAAATATTTTTGAATCTAGACTGTTGTATCAATAGATGAGGGGAAAGCTACTTGTATTCTTTTTAGGTTGTAGCTGGATCGCTGGCGCTCAAGAGTACGATGGCGTGGTTAAAAAGCGTCTGACCGTCAGCGATACGATTAGCTTTCACAACATCAGTGTCAACCCAAATTTCTTTCGGCTCAAGGACAAGACCGGGAAAGCCATTGATACCTCTTTGTACCGCGTTGATTATGCAAAATCGCTGCTCATATTTAAAGAAAAAAGGTTCATAGCTACGGACAGTATTGACGTTCAATACCTTCCTCTGGCTGACTTTCTGACCAAGTCCTACCAACTGTACGACCCTGCCATCATTTTAGGTGAAAACAGCAGGCAGGAGCAACTCGTAGCCTTGAAGAAAGCTACAAATAAAACCAACTTCGTGCCTTTTGACGGTTTGCAGGTCACGGGAAGCATCACTCGTGGTATACGTGTAGGAAACAATCAGAACAGTGTGGTGGATTCTGAACTGGACTTGCGCATCATTGGAAAATTATCAGACAAGGTCTCATTGCGTGCCAGCATTCAAGATGCGAATGTCCCCCAAACCCAAAACGGGTATGCACAACGACTCGACGAGTTTGATCAAATTTTTATTGAACTTTTTAGTGAGGATTGGAGCATTCGCGCGGGCGATGTAGATTTGATTCAAACCGGTTATCAGTTCAACAATTTTACAAAACGAGTTCAAGGAATCGCTGGAAATATTAGGTTTAATGGTGATGAATCTAACGGGTACGCAGCTGCCGCAGGCGCTATAGTTCGTGGAACGTTCAATACCAGTCGTTTTACGGGTCAGGAAGGAAATCAAGGCCCGTATAAGTTAATAGGCCAGCAAGGCGAACTTTTTATTTTAGTTATTTCTGGAAGCGAGCGGGTTTATGTCAATGGCGTCTTATTGACTCGTGGTGAGAATGCAGACTACATTGTGGACTACAATGCTGGTGAGGTAAGATTTAATCCCACGTTTCCCATCACCAGCGAGATGCGTATTTCCATTGAATACCAATACAGCGATCGCAATTTTACCCGATTCATAGGCTATGCAAACGGCGGTTTTGAGAGCGATAAACTTAAAATCGACTCTTACGTTTATACAGAAAGCGATGCTAAAAACCAGCCTCTACAGCAAGACCTGAATGAAGATCAAGTGGCTATTCTTGCGGCTGCTGGTGACGATCCCGATCAATCTATAGCGCCCAGTGCAGTCCGGGCCGACTACTCTGAAAACCGAATTCAATATGTGCGTCAGGTCGTTAATGGAATCCCTCGATTTGTGTTTTCCCAGAATCCGCAGGCGGAACTGTTTAATGTGCGGTTTAGTTTTGTGGGGGCAAATCAGGGAGACTACGTTCTTGTCAATAATCAGGCGATTGCTAATATCTATGAATACCGGGATCCAATTAACGGAATCCCGCAAGGGAATTATGAACCAGTCGTGCGTCTTTTTGCGCCGGAAATCTTAACCATCGCTGGAGTGAAGGCTAACTACCAACCCACCATTTCTACTACCGTTTTTACAGAACTCGCAGCGAGTAACAATGATTTGAATCGGTTTTCAGATCTGGATGATGGTAATAATACCGGTGTAGCGGCAAAACTGGGCGTCGAGCAAGAGTTACTTAGAAGGGACAGTCTGCAGACCTGGAAGGTGCTGTTGAACACGGATTATATTCAGTCCGACTTCCGCAATGTGGAGCGCGTTTATAATATTGAATTCAATCGGGATTGGAACATCGATAGTACCATCGGCAATCAGCTTTTTACGACCGCTGCGACAGAATATGCTCGTGATTCCACTATTGCAGCGAGCTATTCGTTCCAGCACCTAGAGTTTGCAGATCGCTACAATGGCAATCGCCACAACATTGCTGGTAAATTGCAGGGTGATGGGTGGTTGTCCCGCTTTCGCGGAAGCGTGCTCTCCACAAATTCTACCACACAACAGTCTACATTTAATAGGGCAAATGCATCTGTGATCAAGCGTTTCCAAAAGAACTGGGTAGGCGCTCGACTGAATCTGGAGGACAACGAGCAGGAAAATAAGGCGACAGGAACACTCACACCGCTATCGCAGCGCTTTACGGAATATGAAGTGTTTACCGGCCGTGGTGATTCTACTGCTACTTTTGTAGAGGTAGGCTACCGCTATCGAGTCAATGACAGTTTGCGGGCTAATAATTTACAGCGCGTGAATAGTTCCAATACCTATTTTATACGCTCGCAACCCATTAAAGATGACCTCCAAAGCCTACAAGTCTTTGCCAATTATCGCGTGCTTTCCAGCGAGGATGAAAGCATTGAAAACGAAATATCGCTCAATAGTCGTGTCATTTATACGCGCAAATTCTTTACCAACAAAGTACTGTGGAACACGACTTATGAGACCAATAGCGGGACGATACCACGTCAGGATTTTACCTATCTGGAAGTGAATCCTGGGCAGGGAACCTTTACCTGGATCGATTACAACGGCGATGGAATTCAAGATTTGAATGAGTTTGAAGTGGCTCAATTCCAGGATCAAGCCCGCTATGTGCGCATTTTACTGCCTAACCAGATCTTTCTACCCATCCACCAGAATAAATTTAGCCAGACGATCACGCTCAATCCTATTTCCTGGTCTGGTGCGGATGGCGTTAAAAAAGTGCTTTCTAGATTTTATAACCAGACCAGTTACCTGATTGATCGCATGGTAGAACGACGTGGTGAGAAATTTGATTTGAATCCGTTTGATGATAGCGGCGATCAACTGGGTTTGAATTTAAGCTTTAGGAACAGTCTGTTTTTTAATCGTGGAAAACAGCGCTATACTACCAATTATACTTATTTGAGCACCACTTCAGAAAACTTGCAAAGTATAGGCAGCATCGAGTCAGAGCTGGAAAGCCACCAGATCAACTTCTTGCACAAAATAGCCGAGAGCTGGTTGTTCACCTTTAACGGACAAACAGGTTTCAACGCCAGCCGTAGCGAGAATTTCGCCAATAGAAACTACAAGATTGACGAGAACCTCCTGAAACCACAGATTTCCTATTTGTTTGAGGAGAGCAATAGGGTGGATGTCTTTTATGAATATCAGAAAAAGGACAACCAGATTAATGATGTCGCTTCACTTGCCCAGCAGAATCTGGGATTGGGCTGGAGCTTCAACGACGGTCAGAAATATGCCGTCAATGGAGAGTTGCGATACGTTAACAATGACTTTACCGGACAAGCATTCTCGCCCGTAGGCTTTCAAATGCTGGAAGGCTTGCAACCCGGTAAGAATTTGACCTGGAACTTGTTGCTACAAAAAAAGGTAACGAACTTTATAGATTTGAACTTAAGCTACAGTGGACGTAATTCAGAAACTGCCAGCACGGTACATACGGGAAGTGTGCAGTTGAAGGCTTATTTTTAGGTTTAGTAGATTGCTGCTAAGCTCTAGGCGAAGACCATACACTTTTATTAGCTACCCACAGTTTAGATTGTAAAATGACACGAGATCGTGAGCTTTTTTTCGTTTGAATTTTTCCTCAATCTTCTGCACCAGACTTGGGCAACTTTTAAAGAAGTCCTGAACTTGATTTTTGTAACTATATAGATCAATAAAGTTCTTACTTCCAATTCTAACAGCCTTGCGGTCACCCTTCATTTTTGCATAATATAGAGTAATGGTATGCCCAGCAGAAGGGCCGATGTAGGTGTACGACTTACAGGGACCGTCATGAATCAAATCCATTATATAACCGTATTCGTCAGAAGTCAAAACAAATTCTTTTATCACTTTACGTGTTTTCTTTCTGTATGTTTCGTCGTATTCAATACGATCTAATTCATTGTAAGGGACTTCGACAATCTTTTTATCGAGAGTTACTACTTTGAGAAACTTTGATGCTGAATTGTAGCGTTTTGCGACAATTTCAGAACCATCGGTCTTGAAAACATGGTAAGTTTGACTAAAAGCCAAATTAATCGTGAGTAATTGAACGATGAGAAAAAACTTTTGCATTATCAGGAATTTATGGATATAAATCAAGTAATTGAAATCACCTTGTCTGTATTAAACTGTAAACTGGGACCGGCAACTGGAAGCTATATCCTCCTCAACCACTCACTCATCGCCACACGCTTCTCTAAGTAAACTTTCAAATCCTTGATCGCTATACGTTCCTGTTCCATCGTGTCGCGGTCGCGTACGGTGACTGCGTGGTCTTCTTTAGTGTCATGATCAACTGTCACACAGAAAGGTGTCCCGGCGGCATCCTGGCGTCTGTAACGGCGTCCTATAGCGTCTTTTTCATCATATTGGACCTTCATAGTCCATTTAAGCTCTTCGATGATCTCGTTAGCGATTTCGGGCAGGCCGTCTTTTTTGAGCAATGGCAGGATTGCTGCTTTTACTGGGGCGAGAACCGCAGGAATTTTTAGAACGGTACGTTCTGATCCATCTTCAAGAGTCTCATCCATTAAGGCTGTAGAGAAAACCGCTAGAAACATTCTGTCTAGACCTATGGAGGTCTCGATTACATAAGGAACGTAGTTCTTATTTTCCTCGTGATCAAAGAACTGTAATTTCTTACCGCTGTGTTCCTCATGTGCTTTTAAATCAAAGTCTGTCCTGGAGTGAATTCCTTCCAATTCTTTAAATCCAAAAGGGAAGTTGTATTCAATATCTGTTGCGGCATTGGCATAATGCGCGAGCTTCTCATGATCGTGAAAGCGGTAGTTTTCAGCACCCAATCCCAGTGAGCTGTGCCAGGCCATTCTTTTTTCTTTCCACACCTCAAACCATTCCAGCTCGGTACCCGGTTTTACAAAATATTGCAGCTCCATTTGTTCAAACTCCCGCTGGCGGAAGATGAATTGGCGTGCTACGATCTCATTTCTAAATGCTTTTCCCGTTTGTGCGATGCCAAAAGGAATCTTCATGCGACCCGATTTCTGCACATTAGAAAAGTTGACAAAAATTCCTTGAGCCGTTTCTGGGCGCAGGTACAAATCTGTTGCAGTGTCTGCGCTGGCACCTATTTTAGTGCCGAACATTAGGTTGAACTGACGCACGTCCGTCCAGTTGCGAGAGCCTGTGTCTGGATCAGCTATTTCTAGTTCTTCTATAAGGGCTTTAACTCCAGCAAGATCTTCGGCTTCCAGCAGTCGCGCTAGTCGTTCTACAGGTTCTTTGGACTGCTTCAAATAGCCCATCACCCGTGGGTTTGTCTCTCGATACATGGTGGCATCAAAATCCTCACCGAAGCGTTTTGCTGCTTTCTCGACTTCTTTCTCCGCTTTCTGTAGGTATTTCTCGCAGTAATCCTCAACAAGAACATCCGCACGATAGCGTTTTTTAGAATCTTTGTTATCGATCAATGGATCATTGAAAGCATCCACGTGACCAGAAGCCTTCCAGGTAGTGGGGTGCATAAATATGGCGGCATCAATCCCCACGATGTCCTGGTTGAGCTGCGTCATCGCTTGCCACCAGTACTCACGTATGTTTTTCTTTAATTCCACGCCGTTCTGACCGTAGTCATAAACCGCCTGCAACCCGTCATAAATTTCACTGGATTGAAATACATAACCGTACTCTTTCGCGTGAGAAAGTACCTTTTTGAACTGATCTTGATCGTTGTTTGCCATAGCCGCCAAAGTTAAAAAAAGACAGCTATTGTGCAGTGGCTTTGTGGGAATTCATTTGATGTTGTTTTCGCTTTCGCGAAAGCGAAAAATCACCACTACCTGACGGCACGAAAAAAAGCCTTTTCTCTAAACGAGGGCAACCATCAACGGCAGCTTTAATTATAAAGCTTCTCCGTTCACCTTTTGATAAATAGTGATGTAGACTCCAAGATCGCTAAACTGAGCTACCGGCGCGTACCTACTTCCATGGATAAGGTCGTATTGATCATCTGAAATGTTGTTGACGTTGGAATAAATGACATATTCCCTCGTTCCTTCAAAACCATCAATAACCCGTACATCCCCATTCATTTTAAAATCATCAATACGTCCCGCTGTAGGGAAAAATCCCTCCACCTGATCGAGGTCTATTTGATGGTCTGAAAAGTAATCAAGGGCATCATCATAAAGGTCATAGTAAGGTAGGTGAGCTAACGTACTATCCCATCCCTGGGCTATCTTATCTGGATATATCCAAAAATTACCAGTAAACAGTACCACAATCCACAGGCTTGCCAACAAGTTTTTATGCCTGTTTTTCAATCTTGAATGGAACAGCAGGTACGCAACGGAAATTGAGAGAAGTAGGAACAAAGGAATGAGATAGCGATGTCCTAAAAGATTTGCAGCCCAAAGCATGTTTATAGGAAACAGTAAAAAGAATATACCTGTGGCCATCCATAGAAACCTGAAGTCTTTGTTTCCAGAGAGCTTTATCTTATACTTAAGGATTAGAGCTGCAATTATCACCCAAACAATGACCCTCCCAAAATCCAAAAGCCGCCATGCATAAATCACCAGATTTCTAATAAACCCAATGAAATCAACTCGTTCAAAGGAATCAATCCATGGAGAATCTTCATGATAACCTATCCAACCAACTTGTTGATAATGGTAAACACTAAAACCAAGAAACAGTAAAAATGCGGGTACATAGAGCAGGCTGCGCTTCAACGCTTGGGGAATAAGCTTTTTCAAATTCAAATAGGAGAAATCACCTTTATTGTGAAGAATGTCAATCCAAAAAAAGCAGAACGAAATCATCATTCCTCGCATACTGGTCAAGCTCAATAAAATAACTGAAGCTATAATCCAAGATTTAGAATTTTTTAAAATTGCGTTTACTCCCATTAAAAAGAAAAATGTGAGTGGTATGTCTGGACTCACTAAAGAAATTTGACCTAGAATAACAGGATCTACAAGCACCATTAATAGAACAATTGCGATGTCATCCTTTTTAAAAAAGTGAGCGACTAATTGGTAAAGCTGCCAAACAATACCAATAATAAAAGGAACCATGGCTAAGTGAGAAATGAGAAGACTCCTTTCAAAAATCATGAAAACCACTGCCAGATAAGCGCCAAAGGCAGGTATGTGACCACTATCCATGCGGTTGGGTAATACGAGACTTTCAAAATTTGTTTGAAAATAATAGGTAGAATGATGAGACCCCAACTGAACCGTGTCCCAAAAAAAAGGATTCTCAACACTGACAACAATCACATAGAGAACAAGGAAAAATAAAATCCCGTATGGCAATACCGTTTTCAGGTTAAGATCTTTCATCAAGTGAAAATTTTAAACTTCTTGCCTAGGTTTCGGTGTAATAAATAGATTATAGAAGTTTGCAAAACTCCGAAGCCATATTTTACACTTCTCGAAAAATTGATCGAGGACGCCTCTTCAAAGTACTTTGTAGGACACGTGATTTCTGCAATCTCAAAATCTTTCATGCAAATCTGTGCGAGCATTTGATTGTCAAATACAAAGTCGTCTGAATTTTTTTCAATATCTATTTCTTTGAAAATATCTTTAGAAAAAGCACGATACCCTGTATGATATTCGGCCAATTTTTGATTCATTAAGATGTTTTGGATGAATGTCAGGAATCGATTTGCAATATATTTATAAAAAGGCATTCCACCTCTAAGTGCACCTTTTCCCAAAATTCTTGAGCCTAATACAACCTTGTACACGTCATTAGCAATAAGATATGCCATAGAGTGAATCAGTTTAGGGGAATATTGGTAGTCTGGATGCAACATGATAATAATGTCGGCTCCCAATCTTAAGGCCTCTCGATAGCAGGTTTTTTGATTTGCACCGTAACCTTTATTAGAGTCGTGTCTGATGACATTTTTAACTCCTAATTTAATCGCGGCGTCACTGGTTTTATCCGTGCTAAAATCATCAACTAATATGACATCATCAACTATGTCAAAAGGTATTTCTTGGTACGTTTTCTCTAGGGTTCTTTCTGCGTTGTACGCAGGAAGAACAACAATAATTTTTTGGTTATCAATCATGAATTTTATAGATCACACAAGACAATAGAATTTCACAAGGCAGCATTTTGCGGTTGTTCAATTCACTTTAATAATTCTACCTAAAAACCAGCTCATTGCTCCCCACTCGTATAGGACCGTTAAAAAGATTCACGCGGTAGGTTCCCTTGACAATCTTCTCTATATCTGCATCCAGTAGCTCACAGATATCTAGTTCTTTACCCTCATAATTGAACTCTACTATTTTAGAATAAGTCAGCACCTTACTTTCAAAGCTTACGGTTTTGGCAGATCCCATGACGTTATTTTCTGGATTGATCACTTGAAGGTAGAAGGAGTTGACACCCTTATCTGCCAGTGCATTTTCGGGTAAGGTGAAGCATACTTTGAGATCGTCGACACGACTCGCGCGGTCGTTGATGATTTGTTTTCCAGAACGGCGTACGATCACGCCATCCATTTTAAAATTAGTAGGAATGAGAGTTGCTGCTTGTTTTACGTTTTCGGTCAGTTGGTTTACGGTTTCTTCTTTGAGTTCGCTCTTGATCATCTCTATATTGAGAGCGGCTAGTGTGCTGTCACTAATGCGCACCAGGTACTTATTGCTTTCTTCCAGTTTGGAAATTTTGGCAGTCAACTCTAAACGTTCGTTTTTGATCTTGGACAGTTCCTTACGTAATCGGGACATCACGGCAACGCTTCCTTCAAGGTTGATGACGCTGTCCCGTAGTTTTATAATACGTTCTCTGGCGTCGATCAGGTCATTACTTAGCATGTTGCCCTTTTCAATCTCGCTGGTATACTCAATAGAAATATTCTTGAGCTCTTCCTCGATGCGTTCCTTTTCAGTCGTTAGGTTCGCTTTGATGTTCTCATTTTCCTGATAGGTGGTGTAGGACCAATAGGCGAGAAGGATGAACAAAAGGATCACTACTCCAAATATGATCTTGAGAAAACGATTGTCTTGATGCGTTGTCATAAGCTTGCTTATATTTAAAACACTAAACTAAAGTTTTTTATGCAGTCCTGGATCAGTGACTTAGTTAATCTGTTTTATCCAGAAACCTGCATGGGATGCGAACATTCCCTACAGACAGGGGAGGAACTTCTTTGTGTTTCCTGCCGTTCCCAGTTGCCTGTCGCATACCATGATTTGAAGAGCAATGATAAGATGCTGGAATTGTTTTATGCCAGAATACCGCTGGAACAGGTGACCAGCCTTTTGTATTATGAGAAAATAGGTACCGTACAACATTTGATCCATGCGCTCAAATATCAAAACCAAGAACAGATAGGCACATTTTTAGGAGAATGGATGGGTGTCTTAATGGCGACTGACGAACGGTTTCAAGAGGTGGACCTGGTGGTGCCCGTTCCAGTACACCCCAAACGCTTGCAGGAACGAGGCTACAATCAAGTCACAAAATTTGGTCAATGCATTGCAGATGAAATGGGAGTTCGCTTTCGTGAAAGCGTGCTCGCTAAAAATCGCAACACTATTAAACAAGCCCAATTGGACCAAAGACACCGCAGCGATGAATCCCAATCGCCTTACCAAATTCAAGAGGAAATCACCCCAGGATTGCATATTTTGCTGGTGGATGATGTGATTACCACTGGGACGACCCTGACCTTGTGTGCCCGTGAGCTGCTCAAAATTCCAGGCACACGCATTTCCATCGCGACAATGGGTATATCCGTTTAAAATATCTAGTAACTTGCGAGCGTTTTGAAACTAGTGAAAAAGAAATATTCCTTGATGTTGTTAGCTATTGCGATTGCGGTGGCTCTAGTGCAATGCGCAAAACGCGGTTCGCCTACCGGTGGGCCCATCGATGAGTCGCCTCCCGTCATCTTGCGGGCTTTTCCTGATAATTATTCTGTCAATTTTAAGAATCAGGAGATTGAAGTGGTTTTTGATGAATACATCAAATTAAAGGACCTGGAAAAACAGCTGGTGATATCGCCACCACTCAAATATAGACCTAACATTAAACCTCAAGGAGGCGTCTCTAAGAAATTAACCATCGAGATTACAGATACTTTGTTGGATAATACGACCTATGTGCTCAATTTTGGTCAGAGTATTGTGGATAATACGGAAGGCAATCCATACCCGTTTTTCAAATATATATTTAGTACGGGTTCCTATATCGATTCACTCAAGATTGAAGGTCGTGTCACGGACGCACTCAATTTCAAAACCGATGACTTTGTAAACGTCCTGCTGTATGAAGTTGATGAAACCTATACAGACTCTATCATCTACAAGGAGCAGCCCAGATATGTGGTGAACACGCTGGATAGCTTGACCACCTTTACCATGGAAAACCTGAAAGCGGGACAATACCGCATGGTGGCACTTAAGGAAAAATCCAGCAATCTCAAATTTGATCCCAAAACTGACAAAATAGGATTCATCAGTAAAACCATTAGCGTACCAACAGATGATGTATTTGAAGTCAAACTTTATGAGCCTGCACAAGACAAGGATATACGCAGGGCCAGTCATGTGGCGCAATCACGCATACAGATAGGTTATGAAGGAAATCTAGACTCCATGAAAATAATGCCGGTGGACAAATCGCTGATCACTGCCAGCCGCATCACCAAGGAAGATAAAAAAGACACCTTGAATTATTGGTACAAACCTGTGCTGGAACGCGACAGCTTGAAGCTGCAAGTAGCCTTTCAAGACTTTAATAAAACGGTGACTGCCAGGTTGAAGGAACAAGGTCCCGACAGTTTGATTGTTTCGAAATATGGCCAATTCAGTTTAAGAACACCCATTCAGTTTACGGCCACGACACCTATTTCCAGTGTGAGTCCGTTACAAATGAAGTTGATCAATAAAGATTCCGTAGCTCAGAAATTTACCGTCAAACTGGATTCGCTTAAGAACGTCTTGACGTATGAATTTGACCAGCAACCAGAGAACCGATACAACCTACAACTCCTACCCGGTGCGATCACAGACTTTTATGGTGCGACAAATGATACGATCAATAACATATTTACTACAACAGCAGCATCTGACCTGGGAAATATCCCAATAACTTTTACTGGGGGCAGCTCCTTTCCCGTAATAGTTCAGATTGTGACTGAGAACCTAGAAGTGGTGGCATCACAAGTGATTAGGGAAAATAAGTCAATTGCATTTGATTACCTACAGCCCAATAAATACTACATCCGGATGATTTATGATGCTAATGATAACGGCAGGTATGATCCAGGAAATTTCCTTGAGAACCGACAGCCGGAGAAAGTCGTCTATTTCCCAGATTTGATTGCGTTGCAAGCCAACTGGGACTATGTGACCAATATTATTCTAGAGTAAAGACATCGCGGTCTTCTAGAAACCTTAATTTCTTGCGGTTGAACCCAATGTGTTCCTTATCGAGTTCGACGGTTTTAGTTCCTTCAGATTCCCATGGATGCTCGATCATTTCATGTCCTAGAACGTTATAAACTTGCGAGTGACCGTTATAATCCATTCCGGTGCCGTCCGTCCCTACCCGATTGACACCTATAGAATAGGCCATGTTCTCAATGGCGCGCGCCTTTAATAAAGCGTCCCAGGCATTGATACGAGGTACGGGCCAGTTCGCCACATAAAGTACCACATCGTAGTCTTGAATATTTCTAGAGAAAACAGGGAACCTCAAATCATAACAGATTTGAAGATTGAACGACCAGTTCTTATAGGTGGCAATAACAGGTTTTCCACCTGCCTCGTACACCTCGTGTTCGCCAGCCAGTGTAAACGTGTGTCGCTTGTCGTAGATGTCAAAATTGCCATCAGGCTTCATAAAGATTCCACGGTTACAATAGCTGCCTGTATCTTTCTTAAACATGACGCTGGCGTAAATCGCAAAATTACCGGCCACCGCATGATTCTTCAACCAGTCGTACATAGAGTAGGAGGCCGCAATGCCTTTAGGTTTCATGGAAAATCCGGTAGTAAACATTTCAGGAATAACGACCAGGTCTGTAGTGCTATAAAGTGCTTCCAGCTTAGGATCAAAGGCATGTAAATTTGCAAGTGGGTCTTCCCAAACAAGAACCGGTTGGATCAGGGATACTTTTAGTGTTTCAGACATAAATGAGTTACAATTCGTTTAAGATTTTTGCGGCTGCTACCAGTTCTTCATCTTCTTTGGCAAAGCAGAATCGCAGCATTTTAGGATCGCGGCCTTCCATAAAAACACTTATGGGAATGGATGCAAGCTTGTGGTCGATGGTTAACGCTTTCGCGAAAGCGACATCTCCATCATCAGTAATCGCAGCATAGTCCAGCAACTGGAAATAGGTACTTTCTGTAGGTGTGAATTTGAATTTGCTACCAGCGATCAAGTTAAGGAATAGATCGCGCTTGCGCTGGTAAAATTGACCCAGTTCCAGATAATGGTTGGGCTGCTGCAAATAGGTCGTAATGGCCCTTTGTAATGGATGGCTTACGCAGAATACCACGTTCTGGTGCACTTTTAGAAATTCATTCATTAGATGTGCGGGAGCCAAACAAAAGCCTATTTTCCAGCCCGTTACATGAAAGGTCTTGCCAAAACTTCCGATCACAAAACTGCGCTCCTTTAATGCCGGGTACCTGCTTGCGCTGAGGTGTTCATGACCATCAAAGACCATGTGTTCATAAACCTCATCGCTCAACACGAGAAGGTCGTTCTCTACAGCGATTTGCTCCAGTTCTAATAGGTCTTTATGCTTTAAAAGTGTGCCGCTGGGATTGTGGGGCGAGTTGATGAGAATCATTTTGGTCATAGAAGTCACGCTGGATCGTACTTGATCCCAATCGATTGTAAAATCAGGCAGCTGCATGGGAATTTTAACAGGAATACCGCCAGCAACTTTGATCGCTGGTTCATAACAATCGTAAGCGGGTGTGAAAATCAGGACTTCATCGCCAGGAAAAACAGTCGCTTGAATGGCTGTAAATATTCCCTGGGTAGCGCCAGCCACCACACAAATTTCCTGATCTGGATGGTAGAGAGCGTTGTGCTGTGCCTCAAACATCTGACTAATCGCAATACGCAAGGCAAGCAATCCAGCCATGGGCGCATATTGGTTATTGTCCCCTAAAATCGCATCTGCCGCCAGTTGTTTAAGCTCACTAGATGCTGGAAAACTGGGAAACCCCTGCGATAGATTGAGTGCGCCGTGTTGGGTAGCGAGCTGGCTCATTTGAGCAAATATGGAGGTTGGGGTTTGGGGAAGTTTTGAGCGGATCATGTTATAAATGTACAAGATTATCCCCCATTCACCAGATCAAAGCCGGCTTTCTTGTACGACTCTGTAGAGGCTCATAAAACGTGTGGTTTAGTTGAAAGACGCAATGATTAAATGGGTTAATTAAACTGAAACAGCATTGCATTTAAAGTCAGTTTCTTTATCGAAATTGCTTTTTTAAAGAATAGGTATACCTACTTCAATTAAGTAGTTGAAGGTTCCATCGTAATATTGATGAGGTCTTGTGTGATCTATTGAACTCCCTTTTGGGAGATAAATAACGATTCCTTGTCTTGCTCTCGTTAAAAGAACTCTGTAGGTGTTTTTTAAATAATTCTGATCGATCTCCTGATTTATATTTTGCCACTTACTTCCTTTGAAACTTTTATGTTTCCATGCGTCATTTTCCATGTGGAAATTAGCGCCCCAAGCCATCAATGCCCAATCAATCTCTAAGCCTTGGATATCAAATTCAGTAGCCACGTCCTCTAAAAAGTAGGACGACCGGATGTCAGTCTTGTCATTTAAAAACCAATTAGGAGCAGATATCTCATTCTTTACATCAATTCCTAATGCTCTCAACCTTCTAGCTCCAGAAGATGCGATGATGCCAGTTCTTTCACTTCCTTTGCTTTTAGTTCTCAACCATGCCTTTGCTTTTTTTAGGTTTCTAGTGAGGACAATCGGATATTCCTTCTGGATTTCTTGAAAAATACTTTTAGCTTCTTCAACGTTTATTTCTAAAAGCTCATGAATAAAGCTGGAAAGTTTTTCAGATCTAAAAGAGCGTATGGAAACTCCCAAATGCAGGGCACATTCGCTGTCACCACTTTTTCTAAGCCAATCTCTGGTTTCTGAAAGCTTTAAATAGTTTGCGGTATTGAGAATAGATTCAGAGTAATAGACATTCCATTCTGGAAAGTGATTTCTCAAAGAAATTATCCATTCTTCAAGACCCGCTTCTCCTGTATTAATTTCTTGTCCTCCACCAACCAAACAAATGATGGTACACCAGTCTTTATGTCTGTTCATCACATCAATTAGAAATTCTGGTTCTGACATGTTGAAATCTTCGATTCCCTTTTTCCTGCGCATGAAGGCACTTACCTGATGGTTGTTCCAGGCTCGTTGCGCTTCATCAAATACAACCACCTTTTCTACGGGAGCTCTATCAGATTGCATATTGTCATCTCTAAAATGATGGATGTTTTGGATGAATGCATTTGCTTTTATAGCAGCTTGTTTCTTAGTGATTTTAATTCCTTTTTCTTTTAATGATGCGACCTGATCCCTGGTAAGAGCTTCTCTTAAAACTTGAACTAATGGGCCGTTGCCTGATAAAAAAACAGCGTGCTCATCTTCGTCAGCTTTCATTCTTTCGACCGCTATATTAAGGCCAGCTAAAGTCTTTCCAGCTCCAGGAACACCCGTAACAAAGCATATTGATTTAATAGAATTAGCCTTTGAGTTTTTGATAATTGAACTTATACAATCAGACGTCTTGGATAAGTTTATAGCACCAGAATCAGACCTCGTGATTTCCATTACATCATGACCTTTATACAGCGCTTTGGCAGCCTCCACGATAGTTGGAGTTGGTTTGTAGATAGAATTCTCCCATTTACCCACATTAAAAGGAAGCTCGCTATAATTGATATAGTTTACTAGTTGTTCAATTAAACTCTCTGAATTTGCTTTGACTACATTACTCAGATTAATAACTTCAGCTTTGGAAACTTCAACTTTACTCGCATTGGTTGCTACCAAAACTGGTATTAATCTTTTGTCATGACTGCCTTCATGAAAGTTTTTCAAATCCACCGTATAGTCGATCACTTGTTCTATGGCATTTTTTGAATAATTAGAGTCACCCACTTTGAACTCGATTATAAAGGCCACATCATGCATAATTAGGATGTTATCCACTCGTTTTCCCATTCTAGGAATGCTAAATTCAAAGTAGATTTCCCCATCCATGCCCTTTAGTTGATCCTTAAGGATCTGAATTTGTTTTTTCCAGGCGTTTATTTGAAGCTCTTCAAGAGTTCGATTGCTATGATTTGAAGCTAACTCACCGATAATTTTGAATTCCGGATCAATCAAAAAGTTAGTTATAGAACTGGAATAGTAAGCTCTTTTCATAAATTAAATTATAGATGGATTGAATGCTAAAAGAAGGTAATCAACTTCGATTTATTTTTAGTGTTGAGATCAAAAAAAATCCCTTTTATCATTTGATAAAAGGGATTACTATGATAATTTAATAAAAACTTACCCTACAACCTCCGCCTTCAAATACTCACGATTCATTCTCGCAATGTTCTCTAGCTTAATACCTTTAGGACATTCCACCATACAGGCTCCCGTATTGGAACAGTTACCAAATCCTTCTTCATCCATCTGGCGCACCATGGCTTGTACACGCTCTGTAGCCTCAATCTCGCCTTGCGGTAATAAGGCATACTGAGATATTTTTGCACTGGTAAACAGCATCGCACTGGCGTTTTTACAGGCAGCCACACAAGCACCACAGCCTATACAGGTGGCAGACCAGAAGGCCTCATCTGCTTTAGACTTCTCAATGGGGATCGAGTTCGCATCCTGCGTGTTTCCAGACGTATTAACGGATATATAACCACCAGCTTGCTGGATTCTATCAAACGAAGTACGATCTACGATCAAGTCCTTGATGACTGGAAACGCCTTTGCGCGGAATGGCTCGATCGTAATCGTATCGCCATCAGAAAACTTTCTCATGTGCAACTGGCACGTAGTTGTCAACTTCTGCGGTCCGTGAGGCTCGCCGTTGATCATCATGTTACAGGAACCACAGATTCCCTCGCGACAATCATGATCAAATTCTACGGGAATATCTCCTTTATTGATCAATTCCTCGTTCAAGATATCCATCATTTCAAGAAAGGACATGTCACCGTCGACACCATCAAGTGGATAATCCACCAACTTCCCTTTTACTTTAGGTCCTTCTTGTCTCCAGATTTTTAGATTCAGTTTCATGTTTCAGTATATTAAAATGTATTTCGCTTTCGCGAAAGCGAAATAATTAAAGTCTTATTTGTACGATCTAGTTTTGAGCTCCACATTGTTGAACACAAGTTCTTCCTTGTGTAACTCAGAATTACGAGGATTCTCGTTGTATCCCCAAGCAGCGACGTAAGCGTAATTTTCATCATCACGCAATGCTTCTCCATCTTCCGTCTGATATTCCTCACGGAAGTGTCCACCACAGCTCTCGTTGCGATCCAGGGCGTCCTTTGCAAACAATTCACCCAATTCTAGGAAGTCAGCCACGCGGCCGGCTTTTTCTAGTTCTTGGTTCTTCGTGTCTGCACTACCGTTAATTTTCACGTTCTTCCAGAAGTCTGCTCTCAACTCGCTGATCTCATCCATCGCAGACTGTAGATCTGTCGCATTACGAGACATTCCACATTTATTCCACATGATCAGACCCAACTTCTTGTGGTAATAATCAACAGAATGCATCCCTGAAGCATTCATCAATTTCTCGATGCGACCTCTAGTTTCTTTTTCGGCTTGATCAAATTCTGGAGTGTCCGTTGAGATTTCACCAGTACGTATTTCATCTGCCAGATAATCTCCTATGGTATAAGGCAACACGAAATATCCATCGGCAAGACCTTGCATCAAGGCACTTGCACCTAGTCTGTTAGCACCGTGATCAGAGAAGTTAGCTTCTCCAGCCGCAAAACATCCAGGAATGGTGGTCTGTAGGTTGTAATCAACCCAAAGTCCGCCCATTGTATAATGAACCGCAGGGAATATTTTCATAGGAACCTCATATGGATTTTCATCAGAGATGTTCTGATACATATCAAACAGGTTACCGTATTTCTTCTTGATCACTTCTTTACCTAGCTTGATCATTTCGTCCTCTGTCGGATTTTTATGACCGTGAGTCAATGCCTCCACTTTACCGTAACGTTTGAAGGCAGCTTCAAAGTCTAGATAAACGGCTTGACCAGTTTTGTTGACTCCAAAACCTGCATCACAACGCTCCTTTGCAGCTCTGGAAGCCACATCACGTGGTACTAAGTTACCAAAGGCTGGATAACGTCGTTCTAGGTAATAATCTCTATCTTCTTCTTTGAGGTTGACACCTTTAAGCTTTCCTTCTCGGATTGCTTCGGCATCTTCTTTTTTCTTAGGAACCCAAATACGACCATCGTTACGCAACGATTCAGACATTAGGGTTAATTTAGATTGGTGCTCACCACTTACAGGAATACAAGTTGGGTGGATTTGTGTGTAACAAGGATTAGCGAAGTAAGCTCCACGACGGTGCGTTCTCCAAGCTGCCATCACGTTACTTCCCATTGCGTTAGTAGAAAGGAAAAATACATTTCCATAACCACCAGAGGCGATTACGACGGCATGTGCTCCATGACGTTCGATCTCTCCAGTAACTAAGTTACGAGCGATGATTCCACGCGCTTTTCCATCCACCACCACCAGATCCAACATCTCGTGACGGTTGAAGGGTTGTACCTTACCGCGGTTAATTTGTCTATTCAAGGCAGAATATGCTCCTAATAATAGTTGTTGTCCAGTCTGTCCAGCGGCATAAAATGTTCTGGAAACCAAAACTCCACCAAAGGAGCGGTTGTCCAACAATCCACCGTATTCACGGGCAAAGGGAACTCCCTGCGCCACACACTGGTCAATGATATTAGAAGAAACCTCCGCCAGGCGGTAAGTGTTTGCCTCTCTAGAGCGGTAATCACCCCCTTTAATGGTGTCGTAAAACAAACGGTAAGTGGAGTCACCATCCCCTTGATAGTTTTTGGCGGCATTGATACCTCCTTGTGCTGCAATGGAGTGCGCGCGACGCGGCGAGTCATTGTAGCAAAATGTCTTTACATTATAACCTAGCTCGCCTAGGGTTGCGGCAGCAGAGCTTCCCGCAAGTCCAGTACCCACCACGATAACATCAATGTTACGTTTGTTTGCCGGGTTGACTAGGTTGATGTGATTTTTATGATTGACCCACTTTTCCTCTAGAGGTCCTTCAGGTACTTTAGAATCTAAAACTGCCATGACTTATGCTGTTATTTGATTAAAATGATGATAGAGCGCTATGAAGATAAAACCTGCAGGAATCAATATGGCCCATGCATAGGTAAATTTTCTAAAGCCGTCGCCCTTTTTGATGCTCTTGACGCCCATGGACTGGAAGGAGCTGTTGAAGCCATGCCACAGGTGCATAGACAATAATATGAAAGCGATCACATAGATCACTACTCTCCAGACCGGCTCAAATTTGTGGACCGTCTCCGCATAATATCGCGTTGCAGATTCTGGCTCTGCATATATAAACTTATAAGCGATCTCCTGTGCCCAGAAATCGTACATGTGCAGTCCTAGGAAAGCAAGGACAACCAGGCCGGTAATGATCATGTTGCGGGAAACCCAGGTAGAGTTAGCGTTGCCGTCAAATTTTTTATACTTGATGGGACGTGCTCTGTTGTTTCTGATCTCCAGTACGATACCCATGATAAAATGCACCACCACACCAGCAATCAGGATAGGTTGCAAGACAAATTGAACCAATGGGTTGTAGCCCATAAAGTGTGACCACTCGTTAAAGGTATCAGGAGCAATGACCGATGTAATGTTTATGGTAAAATGTTGGGTTAGAAACACGACCAGAAATAAACCTGAAAGTGCCATTACCCATTTACGTGCTAGAGAAGATTTCACTAATGCGCTCATGTATCGATTTTTAATTTGCAGCAAAGATAGTTGCCAATGGGGCCATATTCAATTTAGGCCTTTGTAATATCGTAATTGCCAGCATTATTTGGATTCAATCTTAATAATTTATTGCAACTAGGGAGACTTCCTCGCATGCTTTCTGTCGAATTTTCTCACTCAAAATTACGCTTTGTGTAGTGTTGATGAAGAGGAGAATTTTTTCGCTTTCGCGAAAGCGAACTTATCATCCATCAGGTTGCAGAATATCAGAATTGGAATTTGACCATAAATCATAAAAACGGTGCAGAGTATTAAAGTAGTTATAAACGCAAGGCCAACTTCTGTAAAATCTAGTAATTTGTTACAAAAGCTATAAATAAATGCCAGTTTGACCACAACCACACCAATTTTAGAAGCGACGAACGACACCTTGGGTAATTTGATGGAAAATATTTCCAATGGATTGCGCAGCATGTATGACATTGAAGGGAAAGGGTTCATCCATTTAGAACCAGCACTGCCTTTTCTCCTTATATATAGGACATTACCCAAGGATACGGGTACCAAGCGATTGGTTAAAAGTGGTGCGTCCTATTTGATCATCGGTGACGTCTCAGTATATGATTACGGTAAATTGATCACCCAGATAAGTGAAGCTATGACCAGTAGACATAATGCTTTTTTACTGGTAGATATCTACAGTGGGTCCAAGGGGGCCACTGATTTCAAGATACATGCACCTGCATCGCGCTTGCCTGCATACATGGAGGCCCTCCAGCAAGAGTTGCATAAAATAAGCATGAATGATGACGCGCCGTATCTAGGCGTTGTGGTAGATGATGAGGATGTTTCCATTAAAGGGGTTCAAGTGTTGCCATGTTCCAACGATGAAATCCTTAAATGTGGTGCCACCTTGATTCATATTGAAGTGCCGCCGGTGTATCGCAGCGCAAAAGGGGTGTTGTTTCCCGTATTTTTTAGGAGGTTTAGGGATCAGTTTTCTAGAGCCTTGCAAAAAGCCATTTTTGAATTCGTACGCGTCCAGACTTCTTCTGGAATTCCCAGTTTTACTGCCATAGGCAAACGCAATGTCCATGTAGAGCTGTACAAATTAGATAAAGAACTTACGGATATTGAGGCTTCCTTTAACCTATTAATGCTGGTGGCACCAGTAAATATCAATCAGATAAAAGACACCTTCTTTGAAAGCGGGTTCAATAAGGTTCTCGATTATCATTACCGCCTATTACCAGTAGATCCAGACAGATTGAAGCGTAAACTGTTTAACCTGCGCATCGATGAGATTGACGATCCAGCGCTGGCTTATCTCTACAGTGAAAAGAGGGAAGAGTTGGATAAACAATTATCCATGCTCAAGGAACGCGGTACCCGTAATTTCTTTTACAGCAGCATCCGATTATTTCACGGTGTTGAAAAAGACCTAAAAAAAGAGGCAGAAGATATTCTGTCCATCCTTCCAGAAGAACAACAACCTGACCCGTCAGACTTGATCGACGCACCAGAGTTCAAAAAAATGGTGCAGAAAGAATTCCAATTTTTCCAAAATCAGGATGCAGACTTCCACAGTCAGGTACATATAAAGAAAGACCTCAATATCATGATGGTCTCCCAAGGAGAGTTTTACCTGCCTAAAAACTACCAACTTACCCACAAGGAAGCAGATGCCTTACTACAACATGAGATAGGAACGCATGTGCTAACCTATTACAACGGTTCCAAACAACCGCTAACTCAGATGAAAGCTGGCCTGGCAGATTATGACACGTTACAAGAAGGCCTGGCGGTAATGGCAGAATATTTATGTGGATCGCTCACACCCAACAGGCTACGAACACTTGCTGGCCGTGTGATTGCTGGCGATGCGCTGGTGCAAGGTCTTGATTTTAAGGAAATGTTTGATTTGCTCAAAAACACTTATGGATTCTCAAAGTACCGCGCTTTTAATATTGTTTCCAGAATGTTTCAGGGCGGCGGCTTCTTAAAGGATATCATCTACCTTAAAGGGTTTGTGCAGCTGCGTCATTACCTTAATTCTGGTGGTGATCTAGAACTGTTGCTTGCTGGTAAGTTTGCCTTGCACCATGTCAATATTATTAGAGAGTTGATTGATAGAGAAGTATTGATAAGTCCTATTCTCAAACCGCGATACCTACAAATGGATTGCTATAAAGATCAAATGAAAGAAATAACCGCAGGAACCTACCTTGCCCAAATGATCAAGAAATGAAAATATGTTTTGTATTGAGCGCCATAGCCACCGAGACTTGCGGTACAAGTATTAAAATAGCCACAGAGGCTCATAATCGCAAACATGAAGTCTATGTTTGCGGTGTAGGTGGTTTTACCTTTCACAGCGATAGCGCTATTGAAATAGAAGTTGTCAAGGTCTCAAAATCCTTGAAAAAACAGACGGCCCCTAAAATGTTGGAATATCTACAAAAGGCCAAAACTACCCTCATCAAATCTACAGACCTCGACGTGGTATTCCTTAGGAACAACCCAACGGAAGAGTCTGACGAGCGACAGTGGGCAGAGTTCTCGGGAATCGGTTTTGGGCAGTTGATCCAGGACTCCGGCGTATTGGTATTGAACGACGCACATACACTGGCCAATGCCTTTATTGACAAGCTCTATTTTGAGTCCCTACCAGAATACATCAAACCCAAGAGCATCATTACCCGCGACAAGGATCGCATCATGCAGTTCTATGAGGATATGGGCCATAAAATGGTGCTCAAACCCTTGGAAGGTTCTGGTGGTCAGAATGTCTATATGATCGACAAGAATGAGAAGAACACCAATCAGATCCTAGAAACAATTTCTGGAGAAGGCTATATCATTGCCCAGGAATTCCTGCCAGAGGTCAAAGATGGAGACGTGCGTGTGCTGTTGCTCAATGGAAAAATTATGGAAAAAGACGGCAAGAAAGGGATTTTGAGGCGTGTGCCCAGTGAGGGGGAATTTCGTAGTAATATGTCTGTGGGTGCTACACCTGCAGTGACAGAGCTTACACCGGCCATGCAGGATATTGTTGATATTGTGGCTCCTAAGATTATTAAAGATGGTTTATTCTTTGTGGGACTGGATATCGTGGACGATAAACTCATCGAGATCAACCTTCTCAGTCCGGGCGGGCTGGATTATTTTGAAGAGATCGGGTTACCGGACTTTTCCTCTAACGTTATTGAGGCCATTGAGAGAAAGATCCACTACCGCGATACATATAAGGGAGCGCTGAGCAATAAGGTTTTGGCCACTATGGATTAATTTGTAAGCAGAAACGTTGGGATGAGTTCGCTTTCGCGAAAGCGGAAATAACTTACCCTCATTACATCTACAAAGCATTTTGCTGACAGAGACAATCAGCCATAAGTTGCCCGAAGGAATTGCGATAGGCATACATAAGAGGGACTAAAAATCAATACCGATGAAACGAATAATAGATCGATACACGAGCAAGCGAGAAGGACCGCTGGTATTTATCACCGCAGCAGTACACGGAAATGAACCTAGCGGCGTGCAGGCTCTTGAGGAAGTTTTCAAACAATTGCGGGCTGTAAATGCGACGATCAAGGGAACTTTAATTGGCCTGCGAGGCAACCGTGGTGCATTAGAAAAAGGCGTGAGATTTATAGATGAAGATTTGAACCGCACCTGGAAGCCTGAGAAAATCGCAAAGCAGATTAAAGACACCCAAGAGGAACTCGAGATGGAAGAGATCATCGAGATTCTAGACATGGAACGGGCACACCACCGCGGACAAAAGGCCTATTTTTTGGACTGCCACACCACCTCTTCTCAGAGCGCTCCCTACATGTCTGTTCAGGTTAAAAATGATAATGACGAGTGGGCACATCGATTTCCAACCTACATCGTCCGCGGTTTTAGCGACATGGTGAGCGGGAGCATCGACCACTATTTTACAGATCGCGGTCTGACCGGTTTTACTTTTGAGGCTGGTCAACACGATGATCCAGCATCTGCAAGGCATCATCAAAGCATCATCTGGTGGATTTTGAAAGAGGCCTGTGGTCTTGACCTAACTAGCATAGCTACCTATCCGCAATGCGTGGAAAGCCTTAAAAATGAAGCGCCAGACCAAAAAACCTTTGAGATCATCCACCGCCATGAGATCAAGGAAGGGGATGCGTTTAAAATGGAACCGGGTTTTGACAACTTCCAGAGAATCTCCAAGGGCGAGTTGCTCGCTCAAAACAATGGCACCGATTTAAAAAGTGCTTGGGACGCCTATATTTTTATGCCCTTATATCAAGGACAGGGGAATGATGGTTTTTTTGTGATTAAGGAGGTTTGATTTGATTACAGAAATTAATGGGTCCTCGCCTTAGCAAAGGCGAGGACTGAAGTGAAACTCGTTTCGCTTCCCGAGTGGTTGAGGAGTGCAAGCGGTTGAAGAAAACACCAAACACCGGATCAACATTCTGCACGTTCAACCCTTCCGTCTCAAAAATGGCTGCCGCCATTTTATGATCCACCTTCCCTTTTCTAAGGGAAGGAGCTTTTTGATTGAATTCAACTAATTAATAGTCGCATTTCGAGAGCCTCAGGCCTCGGTTCAGGAACAAACCCGAGGGCTGAGGCACGAAGCCCGATTTATAAATTCAGATCCATTCTATATTTCAAAGGGGTAGACGACGTCTACCCCTTTGAAAATCATGATGTGGTTTTTTACCATTATGTATTTTCCCTAAGGGTGGACTTAAGTCCACCCTTAGGAATGAAAAATGTTCCTACTTCACCTCGAACTTCTCACTAGCACTTCCACCTTTTCCACTCAGTTTCACGTTGTACTTCCCTGCCGGCAAGTAATACATTCCATTATCTGCCTTTTTAGGAGCGTCATTTTTATCGAAACGCTTCACGCCAGATTCAGAAACCGACCCATTGTATTCATAGAAATTTAATCCTGCATCTGCATCCAGGGTCATTTCCTGAATGGTTTTTCCATCGGCATTCATGACTTCTAGCTTTACTTTTCCGGCTTCAGGGCTGTAGTAGGATAGTTCTACGCTAGGTTCTGGACTTTCATCACTCAAGAATCGTGTTGCACCATAGCGGGTGGAGGCTCTAAACCCTTCAACAGGACTCATTTTAAGGATTTTGCTAGTGTAGCCCATTGCGTTCTCATTAGAATCAGCTTTTACTAACGGTAATGCATCCAGATTCACTTTATAGATAGAACGGCCATGAGTCCCGACCAATAAATCATTCGCCTTCGGCTGGATTTTTAAGTCATGCACAGCAACTGGTGGCATATCTGCATTGAGCAATGACCACGCACCACCTTGAGCAGAAAACCAAACTGCATTATCAGTTCCTACAAAAACCATATCCTCATTCGTTGGGTGTTCTACGATCACATTTACAGGCGACATAGGAATAGCAGAACCTATAGAAGTCCACGTCTTTCCAGCATCTTCACTCCTATATACATAAGGAGTAAAATCATCATTTCTATAACCATTCAAGGTTACGTAAACTCGATCTTTCTTATGTTGGGAAGCCACCACTCGGCTTACCCATAAATCGGCAGGCCAGCCGCCGTTGAGTTTTGTCCAGGTGGCGCCGCCATCCTTAGTCAATTGTACCAGTCCATCATCAGAACCTGTGTAAATCATCCCAAACTGAAACGGAGATTCACTAATGGTTGTCAGGGTTCCATAAGCCACATTTCCTTCTTTACCGCCTTGGGTCAAGTCTGGAGAAATAGCCATCCACTCATCGCCCTGGTTGAAACTGCGGTGCAATTTATTGCTCCCAAAATAAACAATATCCTGATTGTGTGGACTCAACAAAATAGGCGATTGCCAGTTGAAACGGTAGGGAGACTCGCCCAACTCGTGTTTTGGCTGGATGTAGTCGCGTTTTTCATTTTCAAGGTCGAGGCGGTAATAATTCCCATACTGGGAACCTGTGTAAACGATGTTGTGGTTTCTGGAATCAATCTGCACCTGCATCCCGTCGCCGCCCAGAATCGCTTTCCATGGATACTCGCCTTGCTGTTGCCAGGAACGATTCTCCCGCGCATTGTTTGCGCCCATCCACACGCCGTTATCCTGCAATCCACCATAAACATTATACGGTTCTTGCATATCATAATTGATAAAATAGAACTGGCCTACACTAGGCGAATTATTCTTGATCCAGGTCTCACCGTCGTCGTAGGAAATATTCAAGCCACCATCATTACCATTAATTAAATGGCCGCTGTCATTGGGGTCAACCCATAGCGCATGATGGTCAGCATGAACATTTTCTCGAGAAATATTAGTCCAGTTTTTCCCGCCATCGGCAGATTTGATGATGGGAACACCCATCACATAGACTTTCTGTACATCTTTAGGGTCCACACGTACTTGTGCGAAGTAATAGCCATAGCTGTAAAACACATCATCAATCTGTCCATCGTGGGTTTTCGTCCAGGATTTCCCGCCGTCGTTGGAGCGGTATAATTCTGCTCCTTTCACGGGTGTGTCAAACATTTCTGTATTGGCATCTTCTAGGTATAATGCAAGGTCTGCGGGTTTTGCGGTACCCTTGCGCACTAGGTTCTTGACATTTTCAGATCTATATTTTTTCTGGAAGCCGTTATCCTCAAGGTAGGCGTCTAGGGTTTTGCTGTCCAGTGCCAGAAAGGCATCCATGGTCATTCCCTGAAAATCTTTTTTGCTTAATGCGTTGGATGAGTTCGCTTTCGCGGAAGCGTCTTCATCACTTTTCTCTCTTCTAAATTGCGAATCATGAATGGCGTACACTGTATTTTCATCATACACCGCAAGCCCTATTCTTCCCACACCACTTCCAGTAGGAAAGCCACTGGCTGCGGTAGTAATCTTGTTCCAGGTCTGTCCCGCATCGGTGCTTTTATAGATTGCACTGGCATCGCCATCGCCGTCAAAGTTCCAGGCTTTACGGTCTTTTTCCCAACTTGCCGCATACATAACATTGAAGTTATCAGGGGCCGCCGCCAGGTCTATAAACCCAGCCATGTTTGTAGCAAACAAGGTCTTGTTCCAAGAGCTACCACCATCCATGGTGGTATAAATCCCTCGATCATCGCTCAAAGAATACAATGGGCCCGTTACGGCGACCACCACATGATCTTTGTTAGCTGGATCGATTAAAATACGGCCTATGTGGTGCGAGGCGGGCAACATAGGATCACTCCATGTTTTGCCCCAGTCCGTAGATTTCAATAAGCCAATTCCCGGATAACTGCTGCGGCTGGAGTTGTTCTCACCGGTTCCTGCCCAGATCGTTTTGGATTTCCAATCCATGGCGATATCGCCCAGATTGATGGTTCCTGCATTGTCCATGATAGGGGTAAAGCTGGTGCCATTGTTTGTGGTATGCCACAATCCACCACTGGCATAAGCCACCAGCATCTCTGTAGGATCTGAGGGGTTGACATCGACGTCTACCACGCGACCAGACATGATTGTGGGCCCTATGTTGTCAAATTTGACGTTTTTATAAAGAGAGTTTTCCGCACTTGATTCCATGTTGGAAACACCCTTCACAATCTGAGTGGCTGGCGTAGGCTGTTGGGCAAAAAGTGAGGCGCTTACAAAAAGTGAGGCCGCGAGTAATGGATAGTTCATATAGGAAGCTTTAATGTTGTGAAGATACACAAGCTATTCTACTTTTTAAAACCAAGTCATTTACAATTACTATAACACTAAAAACTATAGGGCTTTTTTACTTTTGAAAGAATCAACTCTTCCATGAAAAAGACCTTCTTCTTTTGCTTTTGTTCTCTTGTGATCCTAAGCTGTCGCAATGAAAACACAAAAACCGATACGCCCACAGAACCATTGAATGAAACAGTAGTAGAAGCGGATCTTTCTAGATACCCTCAACCCTTTCAAGAAGTATTGCTCGCTCATGGCGGCCTTGATCAATGGAAAAAGATGCACAGCCTAACGTATTCCATGCCCAGCACCAGTGGTGATGAGGTGCAAACCGTAGATTTGACGTCCAGAAAGGTACTGGTCGAAACGGACAAGTATAAAATGGGAAGCGATGGTAACGAGTTATGGATCCAGCAAGACAGTGCATACTTCAACCCAGAGCGAGTAGCGTTTTACCACAATCTGATGTTCTATTTTTATACAATGCCTTTTGTCCTTGCAGACGATGGTATCAACTATCTTGAAACGGAACCGTTGGAACTGGATGGTAAATTGTATCCAGGAATGAAGGTGAGTTATGAGAAAAACATAGGAGCCTCACCAGAGGATGAATACCTTCTTTATATGGATCCAGAAACCAACCAAATGGCCTGGTTAGCCTACACGGTGACTTATGGAAAAAATGAAAAGTCAGACCGCTTTAGTTACATCAAGTACGATAAATGGCAAGAGGTTAATGGATTGCTCTTACCTGCAGAAATGGTCTGGTACCGCGTAGAGAACGGCAAACCTACAACACCTGCGGGCCCACCGCGTATTTTTGCAAAAGTAGACATTGACGAAGCTCCTATGGATGCTGCTCTTTATAGCAGGCCAGCTGCAGCCATGCTTGTAAAAGAGTAATGATTTTTAAAATAACACTGTTATTTTAATAGTGCCCGCTTTCGCGAAAGCGGAACAACCCCAACAAATTAATAAACGATACTAGTATTTATGAAGTACCATCCAATAGATAACACGCTTTTTAAGACCAACCGCAAGAATTTTATGGGGCAAATGAAGCCCTCCAGCCTTGCGGTCTTTAATTCCAACGACGTTTTTAAAACAGGTGCCGACAGTACGATGCCCTTCAAACAACACCGGGATATTTTCTATTTGAGCGGTGCAGACCAGGAAGATACGATTCTCGTGCTGTTCCCAGATTGTCCAGATCCTGCACATAGGGAAGTGCTTTTTGTGACCGAAACGAACGACCACATTGCGGTATGGGAAGGCGAGAAGCTCACAAAAGAAAAAGCAACGGAAGTAACGGGAATCGACACGGTTTACTGGCTCAAGGATTTTGACAAAAAGTTCTTTGAGATGATGACCCAAGCAGATACCATCTATTTCAATACGAACGAGCATTACCGCCAGGCTGTAGAAATGCAAACTAGAGAAGACCGTTTTATCCTAAAAACAAAGGCCCAATATCCAGCACATAATTATGCTAAAAGTGCGCCTATCATGCAGCGATTGCGCGCTGTAAAGCATCCGCTAGAGATTGAATTGATGCAGACGGCTTGTGATATCACGAATGCGGGTTTCCGCAGGGTGCTGGAATTTGTGAAGCCTGGAGTGATGGAATACGAGATTGAGGCAGAGTTCCTGCACGAATTTTTTAGAAGTAGGAGTGATGGTTTTGCATACACGCCTATCATCGCTAATGGGAACAATGCTAATGTATTGCATTACATCGAGAACAATCAGGAATGTAAGGACGGTGACTTGATCCTCATGGATGTGGGCGCCACCTATGCCAACTATTCCGCAGACATGTCGCGTACCGTTCCCGTAAATGGAAAATTTACCAAGCGTCAAAAGGAAGTGTATAACGCTGTCAATAATGTAAAAAAAGCAGCCACAAAAATGTTGACGCCAGGAACCTTGTGGAAGGAATACCACGTGGAAGTAGGGAACATCATGACCAGCGAATTGCTTGCCTTAGGGTTGCTCGATAAGGCAGATGTTCAAAATGAAGACAAAGACTGGCCAGCCTACAAGAAATACTTTATGCACGGTACCTCACACCATATAGGACTGGACACGCATGATTACGGATTGTTGTGGGAACCTATGCAAGCCGGCAATGTGTTCACCGTGGAACCAGGAATTTATATTCCCGAAGAGGGAATCGGCATACGTCTAGAAGATGATGTAGTGATACAAGAAAAAGGCGATCCCAAAAATCTAATGGGCGAGATCCCGATTGAGGTAGAAGAAATTGAGGAGTTGATGAATAAGTAGTCATTGCTCCACGCTACAAAAAACGGCTGTTCTTTATGGGAACAGCCGTTTTTGTTTTAGGAGGTACGACCAATTTATTTTCCAGGGGGCAGACTTAAGTCTGCCCCCTGGAAATCAAATCGATAGCACTGCTTTAAAATTTAGTCGGCAAGGCTTGAGCTGGTTGCTGAGCAAAGCTGAAGCATTGATCAAGAAAAGCCACTCCATACTCAAAATAACCTAATTCTTTTCACTCTCTGGAGTCTTCCCTTCTTCAATCGCATAGCAATTCACCCCTGCAAAAAGATAGGTGAGCAATGCATCTTTATCAGGGGTTGAGAATATGGCATTAACGCCTTCTGTTTGTTGTAGGTAGCCCAGCGAGGTTTTTGTGGGTTTTGCAGTGAGTGGCGCGCTCAATTCATTGCGTATTTTCCCAACAGTCAAGCCGCTGGTCGTCTTAAATTTTGGTGCATATTCATCCCTAGATTGCAGGTTCCATCCAGAAAAGGGGGAATTGCTACCAGCACCTGTAAAGTGTAGTGTGATGTGTTCTTCCCATTGTACCGTCCGCACCTGCTTGCCGTTGCAATTGGTGTCTACCTCATCACTGCTTGGTTTTCCTATGTATTGATTCATTTTTTGAATCACCGTTGCTGCAGGCTGGCCAAAACTTAATTTGTCCTGCTTGCCACTGCTACTAAATAGAATAACCGAGCTGGAGGTGATAACACTCGCCTTATAATTTGTGGTGGGCGTTTTTATGGGATCGGTTCTCTTTATGGGTTCGCCAGGGGAGCTCACCATATCGCCAGCGTTCACTTTATCATTAGTCTCTGTAGTTGCATTTGAGTTGGTATTCTCCACATCTGGATTGTTCGTGTTGGACCCACTGGTAGGCCTGGAATTTTCATCACGGTCCAGATCTGGTTGGGAGTAGAAACCGTCCTCTTGGGCAGATTCAGCAGATTCGTTTTCCTTACAACTTGATGTGCAGATAGTTACCGCACATAATCCTAATAACAGCAGCTTTTTCATGGAGCGTATTTTAACCAAATTTATCTAAAGTTCTGATCATAAACTCTTAACACCGCCCCAAAATCAACCCAGGGCTTTTTGCGGGCTTCGGGACGGGTGGCGTACCTTTGCTGGTATGGCGAGAGACGAGCAACTTAAGGAACGATGGGAACGCACGACGGCTTTTTTTCAGAAGCGTTTTAGCGATGGAGAGGCGATGGATCTGGATGCGATCCTATTTGTGATAGGCGTTCAGGAATTGGGACAGTTGCACCGCAAGTTCCAAAAGGATGAGAAATACCAACTCATGCACATTGCGATTTGCCGTGTGCTAGAGCCCTATGGCTATTACGAATTTTCCCATTTTGACGAGGACAAATGGCCACATTATGCGGTCGTTCAAAATTTACCGCCGCTCAAGGCCGGTGAGCAGTCATTGCTCATGAAAGAGGCGATTGTCAATTACATGATCGATGCAGAGATCATTGACTGACAACCGGATTTTTCTACTTGTGGATGGTTTTCTGATGAGTTCGCTTTCGCGAAAGCGAACTATAAATAAAGTCAAAGCAATCCTACTGGATGGTGCTACCAGCCAGAATACACTGGAGCAGCTACCTCACAAAGGTTGAGGTAAACGATCAACTGACCGCGGTGGTGCGTGACGTGATCTTGTAAAAGATTGAGCAACTGTAAGTTGCTTTTAGGTCCAGCAAAAAAGGGCTTCACGGTTTTTAAGTCTTCTTGAGTCAGCTTTTCCACTGCCTTTGCAAGATTATCAAAAGTGTTGCTCAGTGCATTGACCAATTCTTGTTTACTGAGCGTCTCGCTCAATGGGACGGACGGCATATCAAAATAGCTACTGCCTATCCAGTTGATGTTCGCATCAATGTGCCGCAGTTGTTGTTCAAAAGTCATCTGCCTTTCTGTTGGCGCATAATCATATTTTTCACTGGGCATGGCGGCAGCCACTTCCATTAAATAGGTTTTAGAGTTGGTCCATTTTTCCAGGAAGGCATCGGTAACTTCCAGCTGCTGTGAATAAACGCTTGCTGTAGCTAGTAAAAGAAGCGTCCATAAAAGTCCTGCTTTATTCATTCCCATCCTTTTGGTGGTCTTGTGGATTAACACCTAGTTTTTTACTGCGTTTCTCCCAGTTCTTGCGGGCCAGCAGCTGCATGTCCTCTACATTATCACTTTCATCCATGATTTCAAGTCCCAGCATCGTCTCGATTACATCTTCCATGGTTACCAATCCTTGAGCGCTGCCGTAGTCGTCCAGTACCAGCGCGATGTGCTCCTTGCTGGCGATCATTTGGTCAAAGAGTTGGGTGATGGGCATGTCATAACGTACCAGTACGATCTCGCGACGCAGGTCTTCCAATATCTCTGCAGGCTTGTTATGGATAATGTCTGCTAAAATGGCGTCTTTAAGCACATAACCCGTAATGTCATCCCTGTTTTTCCCATAAACGGGAATACGTGAAAACCGCAGATCCTTATCGGCTTCAAAAAAATCCTTGATCAACATGGATTGAGGTGCCATAAAGATCACAGACCGCGGCGTCATGATATCCTTAACCTTGATTTTATTGAAGTTCATCAAGCTTTTGATAAACTGACCTTCCGATGGGTGAAAAACGCCTTCTTCCTCTGCAGTTTCTGCAATAGAAATAAACTCTTCACGCGTCATGGTATTCATATGAGCACTTTTCCCGATGGCTTTAGTGGTCAATTGCAATATCCAGAGAATTCCTGTGTATTTTAAAACGGCCACCATTCCTACCAAGACTCGGGTAGAAATTCCCGACAGGCTTTGCCAGTAGGTAGCACCTATAGTTTTGGGAATAATCTCAGAAACAACCAGTATCAAAACAGTCATGATCCCAGATACCACTCCAACTAATGGAATACCGAGAACTGCCGCTTGAAATCCCTCAGACACCATACTTTCTGCCTGTACACCCACTAGAATTGCACCAACTGTATGTGCTAGTGTGTTTAGAGTTAAAATAGCAATGAGTGGTTTGTCGACATCATTCTTAAGTTCCGTCAGCGCATCCGTATAGGTAGCGCCTTCCTGGCTTTTCATTCTAATAAAGTTGGGCGTGATGGAAAGCAGCACGGCTTCAAGAATGGAACACACAAAAGAAAAGAAAATAGATACTACGGCATAAAGGATCAATAATCCCATGGAAGTTGGTTTTCCGTAAAAATAGGAAAAGTCGGTTGTGGTTGTAGTTAAGTTTTTGGGAAATAGGTTGTTTTAAATGACAATGAATTTTTCGTAGGATTTTAATTGTTAACGGTTTCTTAACATTGAATAATTCATATTTAATTCCCTAATTCCCTAATTCCCTAATTTTATTGAATCTAAACCAGCCAAATGATTCGAAAATTACATTTAAAGCCGTTCATCATTACCATTTTTTCAATGTTATTGGTAATCTCCTGTGAAAAGGATGACATGGTCGTAAACGCAGAAGAGACCCCTTCAAATAAAAGTATCTATAAAATTAAAACTATTAGTCATGAAGAGGCTGCTGTTAATACATCACTTTCTAAGACTTTTGATGAGATTAGTACCATATTGAATCCTGTCGCCAAGTCAGGAACTTACTATGATGCGGAAAATGATTTCTATATTTATACTGACGAGGTAAAACATATTACCGTAGGAGAATATGAGAGCTTCACTTATAGTATTAAAACCAGACCAGAAGAAAAGGCTATAAAAAACTTGTTCTTTTCTAAGGTTGCAGATGGAGAATATAGAAGTTTTTTAGTGACCTATGATTTATCTCAATTTGATCTTGAAGCAGTCTTAAGCGGCAGAGAGATTATTCATGAAGATGATGTTTTATATGAAGAAATTAGGACTGATTTTTTCAGTAAAATTGAAACTTCAGGAGATTGTGTCTCGCAACAAAATCTTGTTCACTGCGATAGTGATCCAGATGGAGATTTTTATGAATGGAAAGAAGATGGATTCACTTACACTTGTACGGGTTATCTGCGCGTAGAAACGATAATTTTAATTGATCTAGACTGTGTTTCCGGTGGTGGAGGCGGTGGTACTGGAGGCGGTGGTACTGGTAGTGGAGATACGGGCGGCTCTAACCCAGGCGGAGACACGGGAGGCGGCTATCCCATCGGCGGTGGAGGCGGTGGCGGCACATGTTCAGATTGTCCTCCGCCAGACTCTGGATCAAATGATGGACAAGAGCCTAGTGATCCAGATGACATCAGTGGCGTTGGTTCCGAACAGCCAGTTGAATGTCTAGCACTGGATGAAAGTGGAGAGTGTATAGGTGATGTAACTGTTTTAAAACCAGAGCCGATTGATGATATTGTTATTGGCAGTACAAATAATACTCCAGGAGGTAATCCTTACGTTCCGAATGATGATGACGTATTTGTATTACCTGATATACCGAGAACTATGACTAAACAAGTTGGTAACACCTGTGTAAGTTCTTCAATAGAGTATGTTGCAAGTGCTCTAGGAGGAGACACTACTCAAAAAGAAATTGAAGATTGGTTTAAGGATACTTTTGATATTTATATAGTATTATATGGAGTGACTTTTGATAAGGTTTCTATAGTTGTAAGCCAATTTTTAACAACGGGCTCGTTTATTGGCGTAAAAGAAGCTATTGATGCTGGAAACCCATATATCACAAATATCGAATTATCTAGAACTGTAAATGCTGATGGTAGTATTGCTATAGATGGCCATATGGTTGTCATAGTGGGTTATCACCCAAATGGAGATTATATATTTATGGATCCCTTAGCAGGAGCACTTAGAGAAGCACCACCGTCAAGTTTTCCTAATGATTTTAGTTATGGAGGTACAATTACTGGTGTTAGATAAAATATTAAAACAATTAGAAAATTATAGGTTATGAAAAAAATACAAATATTATATATCGTCCTTGTCTTAATGGTCAGCTTTAGTTGTGCAGCACAATCAGTACCACGTAATGCTAAAGATATTTTAATTTCTAAAGATTGGAAAATTGACGGTTTTGGAGCTGAAACTATTTATAAAATTAAGTTCACGGACACCGCTATAATTATTCACCTCAATGGTGAGCTTATTGGTGGTGAACAAGCATATTATTTCTCTACTACTTTAAACGATTGCTCTACAGATGGGTTTAATGAAAATAATGTAGGTAGCTCATTGGGAGGAAAGTATCTCATATCTGAAAATTCCTGTTTAGAATTAATTAATGTTAGTGCTAATGAATTGAAATTTAAAAGTGTATATGGAGGTAATCCAAACACTGTAACAACAGCATCTCCATTTTAAACCTAGACGAATCATTAGTTTATTGGATAAAAATATCAAGTCTTCGATAAGATTTACTTCTATGAGAAAGTTTCTGATAGCGAAGTGATCAAGTATGAAGTTGGATGAATTGACGAAATTTTAATGATTTGCTTCTTTCTAAGAAATAAGCCTCACCAGATCCTTAGCAAATTAACTAGCGATCAAACTCGCACCAGCGCGTTTAATGGCAGTGACTTGCTCCATCATGACCGCATCGTGATCCAGCCAGCCTTTTTTTGTACTTTAGTAATTATGAAACGGTGTCTTTCAACAGTCATATTAGTATTAAGTATTTACAGCGTCCAAGGACAAAATACACCGTCACTTGAAAATCAACAAGAGAGAGTACTTACAAATCAAACAAAGGAGCTAATAGTTGGTTCTTGGATTGCGGAAGGGGCTAGTTTTTCAGATAGGATAGTATTCGAGAATGACGGATCTATGAATGAATATTCAGCAGAAGATTCTACCTTAACCTATAATTGGCAAATACAAACAGGCACGACACCCTCGGGCACTATAATAATCAGTACATTATTGTTACAAAATCTAAATGACCTCAGTGAAATTATTGAATTCGAAGTTGATACGATAACAGAGGAGGAAATGGTATTGGTTTTTGATAATGGAATAGGGCTGCAACGTAATCGATATTTTAAAAATTGAGGTTGCTATTAAGAAATCAATCGCACCACATCCTTTGCAAAATAACTAGCGATCAAACTAGCCCCAGCACGCTTGATAGCAGTGACTTGCTCCATCATGACCGCATCGTGGTCCAACCAACCCTTCTCTGCAGCGGCTTTGAGCATCGCGTACTCGCCACTTACTTGATAAACGGCGATGGGTAATTCTACCTCATTTCGCAGGTCGCGCACGATGTCCAGATAACACAGTCCTGGCTTTACCATTAAGATGTCGGCGCCTTCATCAATGTCCATGAGTGATTCTTTAATCGCTTCAGCACGGTTTGCGGGATCCATCTGGTAGGTTTTCTTATCGCCAAAACCTGGGGCACTGTCCAGCGCATCTCTAAACGGGCCATAGAAAGCACTCGCATATTTAGCACTATAACTCATGATCCCGCAATCGGTAAAATTGTTTTCTTCCAGCGCTTCTCGTATGTAGAGAATGCGACCGTCCATCATATCGCTGGGTGCGACCATATCGGCTCCCGCATGTGCATGGGACACGCTCATCTGGGCCAGCACCTCACTGGTCGCGTCATTGATGATTTTGCCGTCCTCCACAATCCCATCGTGACCATAGCTGGAATAAGGATCTAGCGCAACGTCCGTCATCACGTACATATCTGGAGCGGCATCTTTAACGGTTTTGATGGCGCGTTGCATCAAACCGTCTTTATTCAATGCTTCCGTTCCTTTGTTGTCTTTTAAATGATCAGGCACTTTGACAAAAAGCAGGACACTTTTCAACCCCATTTTCCAAAGGCCTTTCACTTCCACCGCCAGTAAATCCAGACTGAAACGGTAATAGTTGGGCATGCTGGCAATTTCTTCTTTTATTGCGGTACCCTCCACCACAAACAGCGGCACGATAAAATCGCTGGGCGTGATCGTCGTTTCTTGAACTAGGGAGCGTATGGCAGCGCTGGTGCGCAATCGTCTATTTCTTCGTAGTGGATACATAAGGCAATTTTAATTTTAAAAGTAGTTCTTCAAATTCTTCCCGATAATTCTGGGTTTTGAAAACTACTTTTTTGGAGTCGTTATAAATCTCTATGGTGCTATTGAGACTTTTTTCAGTTTCAGTTTGAGTATCGCTTTCGCGAAAGCGATCTCCCACAAAGGTATTGATCAATCGCACATCATCATAGGAAAGTTCGCGACGCACGGTTTCCTGCGGGCTGAAATAGGCGATGTCATTGTTCAAAAATCCCATGCGATACTCCTCACCATTCTCTACAGTGAACTTGATCTGAAAATCCTGAGTCGCAAAAATAGAATTGATATGCTCCACGCTGGGCGCCAATTCCTGCTGGCAGGAAGCGGCCAGTATTAAAGAGAGCAATAAGAGTAATTTTTTCATAGAAGTATAATCGAGTGTCAGTCTCAACCTGTCGAAGACATATTGTTTTATTCTGGGTTCTTATCATCGCATTTGGATGTTTCGATAAACTCAGCACAGGCAGCTCAATGTGACACAGGTTTTCTGAATTCACAACGATATAAGTAACGCTAATCAAAATCAATTTCAAAACATTATGTCAATTTCCTAGCTCACCGAGGTAGCTCTCGACTGCCGCTCGAGCAGGCATGCTTTACTATCAAATCAGCACATTACCAAATTAACACATCATCACATCAACCCTTCTTCACAATCGTAGAACTCGCCTGTGCAGTACACATTACGGTTAGGTCTGCAATATTCACGTGTGGCGGTCGGGTGAGGGCAAAATGGATGACATCTGCCACGTCTTGTGGGAGGAGCGGTTGGAAGCCTTGGTAGACTTTTTCGGCTCTTTCGCTATCGCCTTTAAAGCGCACCTCGCTAAAGTTTGTATGCACCAGTCCGGGATTGACGGCACCTACTCGTATGGAATAGGGATTTAGGTCCAGTCGCATTCCCGTGGTGATCGCATCCACGGCGTGTTTACTGCCGCAATACACGTTGCCGTTGGGATATACTTCCTTACCCGCGGTCGACCCTATGTTAATGATGTGGCCAGATTTGCGCTCGCGCATCTGCGGGATCACGGCATGACTCACATACAGCAAGCCTTTCACATTAATGTCCATCATCGCATCCCAATCGTCCATACTTCCCGTATCAATAGGATCCAGACCGTGTGCATTTCCTGCATTATTGATCAAAACGTCAATCTGTTGAAAGCCTTCTGGCAGTCCATTGATTTTCTCGTGTACCGCTTTTTTATCCCGCACGTCAAATTCTAGCGTGGTCACTTTGGTCACTTTGCTCAAGTCTTGTTCAAGCTCGGCAAGTTTTTCAGTGTTGCGACCACAAAGGATCAGTTGGAACTTATTTCCCGCGAGCAGTTGCGCTGTTGCCAGCCCTATACCGCTGGTGGCGCCCGTTATCAATACAGTCTTCATTGTTCAGTTTTTGTAAAGGTAAAAAGAAATAAGGTGCAGGAAACTCGTTAAACTATTGGTGCCTTATGTAGTCTTACTTATTGCGGATTGATTGTTCCGCTTTCGCGAAAGCGGAATTAAAAAAGACTTCACTTATAGGTTGTTAAATCTAGGAGTGATTTTTATTTTTATGCCAAAATTGGGGCGCTGCCCGCACAAGAAAAAGTATTTTTAGGAGTTAGAAACGAGTACCAAAACAGGAACATATGAATCAAGAGCAACCGCCGGTGGATATTGCCAGTATCAATGACAAAGTCCAGGCAGAAAGCGCCTTTATAACGCCACTCGTGGCTGAAATGAATAAGGTCATCGTAGGGCAACAATACATGATCGACCGCCTGCTTATAGGTCTTTTAGGGCGTGGCCACATCTTACTGGAAGGAGTTCCAGGACTTGCAAAAACCCTAGCGATCACAACGCTTTCACAATGTGTGAGCGCGAGTTTTTCCAGGATCCAATTTACACCAGACCTGTTGCCCGCAGACGTCGTGGGAACGCTCATCTACAACATGAAGGATGCCGACTTTGCCATACGCAAAGGACCGATTTTTGCCAACTTCGTTCTCGCAGATGAGATCAACCGGGCACCGGCCAAAGTGCAGTCTGCACTACTGGAAGCCATGCAGGAAAAGCAAGTAACCATAGGCGATACGACTTTTAAACTGGAGCGACCATTCCTAGTTATGGCCACCCAAAATCCAGTGGATCAAGAAGGAACGTACCCGTTGCCAGAAGCGCAAATGGACCGTTTTATGCTCAAGACCGTAATCGACTACCCATCGATTGCAGACGAGCAACATATCATGCGGGCCAATCTTAAGAAAGATTTTCCAACGCCTAATCCAGTGGTCAGCCCAGAGCAGATTTTACGCGCTCAGGATGCCGTGGAACTGGTGTATATGGATGAAAAGATTGAGAAATACATACTCGATATCGTTTTTGCCACCCGTTATCCAGAAAAATACAATCTGCCAGATTTGAAGCCGTTGATCAGCTTCGGCGCATCGCCACGTGGATCGATCAACCTTGCCAAAGCCGCAAAATGTTACGCCTTTATCAAACGCCGTGGTTATGTCATTCCAGAAGATGTACGCGCCGTAGTGCTGGATGTGCTGCGACACAGAATCGGCATCACCTATGAAGCGGAAGCGGAGAATTATACGACGGAAGATATCGTGAATAAGATCGTGAATACGATTGAGGTACCGTAGCAAGTTATGAGTTCAGAGTTAGGAGTTATGAGTTTTTTGACTTGTGTTTTTAATGATGAATTGGTGATAGCAATGTCAGTTCGAGCATTCAAGAACAGTTCGGGAATTGAAATTCCAAGCTCCAAATCTCAAATCCCAAAATTTTGTAACCAGTTTCGAGCGAGAGTCGAGAAATGGTTTGCATAGAACTTGAAAAACAAATTGAAAATCACAACAAACATCTCGATAGGGAAAAACCGATTCCTCAATAAATGCGGAATGACAAATTAAACAACTAACTACTGCGAAGCAAAGCGAGCAGCACAGAATCTAAATACTAAGTACTAAGTACTAACTACTACATACTGCGAGCGCAGCGAGCAATGGATACAAAAGAACTCCTTAAGAAAGTACGCAAGATCGAGATCAAGACTCGGCGGTTGAGCGATGCCGTTTTTGGAGGGGAATACCACAGCGCCTTCAAAGGCCGTGGGATGACCTTTAGCGAGGTGCGTCAATATCAGTACGGCGATGATGTGCGTAATATTGACTGGAACGTGACCGCGAGATACAGCGAGCCCTACATCAAGGTTTTTGAAGAAGAACGCGAGCTGACTTTGATGCTGGTGGCAGATGTGAGCGGTTCCACTTTATTCGGGACTCAAGAACAAATGAAGCGGGAGATTATTACAGAGATCAGCGCGACGCTGGCTTTTAGTGCGTTGCAGAATAACGATAAAGTGGGATTGTTGCTCTTTTCTGACCAAGTGGAAATGTTCATCCCGCCTAAAAAAGGGAAGTTCCACATTTTGAGAATTATTAGGGAATTACTGGAATTTAAACCCCAGCACAAAACAACAGACATGGCTGCGGCGATGGAATACCTGGGCGGTGTGCTCAAGAAAAAAGCCATCGTTTTTGTGATGTCCGACTTTATGAGCAGCAATTATCAAAAAGCCTTGCAGATCGTGGGACGCAAACATGATGTAACTGGAATTAGAGTCTACGATCATAGGGAGGAAGAATTACCTGCCATGGGATTGGTGCCTTTTGTAGATCAAGAAACCGGCAAGCAGCGCATTATCAACACCAGCTCACGATCGGTACGCACTAAATATGCCGCGCATTTCAAAGAAAACGCTGCCTATTTCAAAACTGCTTTTACTAAAGCCGATGCGGGCGCCATAGACCTCGAGACCCGAGACAACTACACGACAAAATTATTAGGATACTTTAAAAGACGATGAGAAAACTGTTATCCTACATCATCCTATTTACAGCCACGACAACTGTTATGGCGCAATCGCCTGCTCGCGTGACTACAAAAGTCGATCGCGACAGCATCATGATGGGCGAGGAAATCAAACTGCAAATCACCGTTGAGGCGACCGCTCAGGATCTGGTGGTTTTTCCAATCCAGCAGGCGATGGGTGCGCTAGAAGTGATCGAGGACTATCCAGTGGATACGATACGTAAGAATGATAAAATGCAGTTGTTCAAGCAATACGGTATCACGCAATTTGACAGCGGCGACTACTACATCCCACGTTTGAAGGTGCTTTTCAATAATAAAGAATTGTTTTCTGACAGTCTTTTGGTCAAGGTTCGTGAGGTACAAACGGACACGACCGTGCAGAAAATGTTCCCGATCAAACCAGATATCGAGAACGATTACGAGCGACCGTTCAACTGGAAAGGATTGCTATTGCTGCTGCTGTGGATACCGCTGGGAATTCTGTTTTGGTGGCTTTCGCGAAAGCGAACTCTCAAGACCTATGAGCAAACATTACCACCTTATGAATGGACCAAGTATCGTTTGAACAAGCTGGCAGAAAGTGGACTTGCCGAAGATCACAGGTGGAAGGAATATTATACGGAATTAACCTATGTCGTGCGCCGTTATATCGATACCAAAGTGTACGGCCAGGCGATGGAAAGCACTACAGACCAGTTGATTGAAAATATAGAAAGTGAAACGGCTGCAAAAGGGGTTTCCATTACGGACAAAACGAAAGAGCGTTTACAGATCCTACTCAAAAAAGCCGATTTGATCAAGTTTGCGGGAGTGTCTGGCGACGGGATTTCGGCAAAAGAAGACCGGGAAACCGCAAATGACATCATCTATAACATCCATCAAGTGCTGCCACCACCGTCTGAGGAAGAGCTGTTGCAGGACGTGAAGTACCGCAAGGAACAAGACCGCAAGCGCAAGATTAAAAAAGTGCTTTCTTATGTGGCAGGGGTGCTTATAGGACTCTCGATCGCAATGGCGGCATGGATTGTCATAGTGGGTTATGAAAATTTCAAGGATACTTTGTTTGGGAATCAGCTGCGGGAATATTATGAAGGCACGCAGTACACCAGCGGTTATGGAGTTCCAGAAATAACCTTGACCACTCCAGAGATTTTAGAGCGTCGCGAGGATTTACCCATGAGCGAGCAATTTAAAGCAGCTACCACCAGCCTGGATGGGTTTGCGCTCAACAGCATAGATGAAGATTTATTCATGACGGTGATCACGTTTCAAGTAAAAGGAGAAGGATTGAAGGAAGGTGAGCAAATTCCTAAAGAGGTGATCACAGAACCTATCTACAAGAGTTTTGAAGATCAGGGCGCTACCAATATTTTGATGCTGGATGAACCCGTAGAACGTAACGGAATCAAAGGGCTGAAGCTGGAGGGAAGTTTTGATTATGACGGTAAACAATATGAATACGAAGGCTATCTATTTGCTAATGGAGCCTCCATCCAGCAAGTGGTTATAGGACACGTTAAAGATGAAACGGCCGTAGCCGACAAGCAATACGGGCGATTGTTGCAGGAACGAATCATCGCTTCCATGCAATTGAAACAACCACAGAAAAAAGAAGAAGCGGAATGATGCAGTGGTGGAATAAAATGGAGTTTGTGGATCCAGAATTTTTCTGGTTGTTATTGCTATTGCCGCTAATTATAGGGTATTACATCTGGCAGGGCAAGAAGCAAAATGCAGATGTACGTATTTCTTCCTTGAAAGGATTTGAGGGATCGGACTCTTTATTGGCACGATTTCGACCTGTATTGCTGGTATTGCGATTGCTCGCACTGGCGTTGATCATCGTTGGTCTTGCCCGACCACAATCGACTGACGTCAACACAAAAACCAGCACTACCGAAGGTATAGACATCGTTCTCGCAGTGGATGTAAGTGCCAGTATGCTCGCACAGGACTTAAAGCCCGACCGACTCGAAGCAACAAAACGTGTGGCCGAGGAGTTTATCAAAGGAAGACCCAGCGATAGAATAGGCGTTGTCGTGTACGCCGCAGAAAGCTATACCAAAACGCCCATCACCACAGATCAAAGCATCACGCTACGCGCTGTGGAAAGTATTGAATACAGCAGTGTCCTAGAAAACGGTACCGCCATAGGCATGGGACTCGCCACATCTGTCAACCGATTAAAAGAAAGCACCAGCGACAGTAAAGTGATCATTCTAATGACGGACGGTGTGAACAACAGCGGCTTTATCGATCCTAAGATCGCGTCGGAATTGGCGGTGGAATTTGGCATCAAAGTCTATACGATAGGAATAGGCACCAACGGCAACGCACCGTCGCCCGTTGGCCAGAATCCTGTTACAGGAGAATTCCGTTTTGCGATGGCACCCGTGGAGATCGATGAAGCGCTCATGAAACAAATCGCTGCCGATACGGGCGGGAAATACTACAGAGCGACCAACAATACCAAGCTCAAGGAAATCTATGAAGAGATCGACCAGCTGGAAAAAACCGAGATTGAAGAATTTAAATTTTACAACGTGCAGGAAGGGTTCCGGATTTTGGTGTTGATTGCCTTGGGATTGTTAGGGTTGGAGATGTTGTTAAGGTATACGTTGTTTAGGACGGCGGCTTAGGTTAGTGGGTAGTTTTTAGAGGGTAGACGGTAGAATGATTGAATTAGATAGAGAATTAAGAATCGATCACAAAAACTGAGGACGGAGGCACACGAAGTTCGACTTTAGAAATAAATAAAAGATAAAAGAAGTTACAATGTCAGTTCGAGCGGCAGTCGAGAACAGTTCAGTTTAAAAAAGACTCGAATAAAACCAGAATGAAGAAACCTTAGGTTTTCCACTTTTGGGAAATGTCCGCAGGACAATGTAGCTGGCGCATGGGTGCAAAGAGTAATTTGATTAGAATATCGAATATCGATCAAGGAATATTGAATAACGAAATTTAAACAAGATAAAAAAACTATAATGTCAGTTCGAGCGGCAGTCGAGAACAGTTCAGGCAGGTAATTAGAGAAATTTCAAACCTTCTTGTAATTAAATTAAACGATGGAGATTTTGTAAATTCATTAAATGAAAAAACAGCGTATTTACTTAGACACTTCAGTTTTTGGCGGATATTTTGATGTGGAATTCGAAGAATTTACCAAACCACTTTTTGATCGTATCCATAATGGAGATTTTATTGTGCTACTTTCTGCTGTTTTGCAACGAGAATTGAGTTCAGCACCAGAGGAAATCATTCAACTAATTACGGGACTGAAAAAAGAGAATACTGAATTTCTCAACGAAGATGAAGTGGCTATCGAATTAGCAACAGAATATATTGTCGAAAAGGTTGTTGGAGCAACGAGTTTTGCTGATTGCCTTCATATAGCATTAGCAACCATCAATCAAGCAGATTTGTTAGTAAGTTGGAATTTTAAGCACATCGTAAATATGGAACGGATACGAGGCTACAATTCCATAAATATTAAAAATGGATACAAACAATTGGAAATCCGTTCTCCAAGAGATATCATAAGCTATGGAAACTAAAACAAAAAAAGTATTTGACGCCGTCAAGTTTGCCAGAGAGCAAAAGGATAAATTAAGTGCTGAATTGGCTAAAATGACCAAACAGGAAATCGTTGATTATTTCAAAAAAATACGATTAGAAAGTCGGATAAAGCCTAGTGCTTAAAATGAAAAACATAATCACATTATCGGTTTTAGGAGTTGTGAATTCTTTACTAATCGGACTAAAATTTAAACCCTTAAAGCAACAATGGAAATCACATTAACTAAATCGCAATCAATTGTATTATTTGAATTCCTTTCAAGGATCAATAAATTGGATAATAAAAATTTATTCGAAGATCAAGCGGAAGAACGAGTTTTATGGGACTTAGAAGGTTTATTAGAATCAAAGCTAACGGAACCTTTGCAGATTGATTATAAAGAGATTCTGAATTCTGCACGTAATGAGATTAGAGATAGATATTAAATGATCCTAGAAGAAAAAATATATTTCTGGCTATTACTCGCAATCCCTGTGATCGTGGTGCTGTTCTTGGGGCTTTCGTTCTGGAGGTTCCGTGCGCAGCGCAAGTTTGCGACCGTGGAAATGCTGAAGCATTTGATACCTGACCGCTCCTGGTTCAAGCCCATATTAAAGCTCGTTACCGTTTGCGTGGCGATTGTTTTTATCGTGATCGCGCTGGTCAATCCTAAGGCGGGAACTAAGCTGGAAACCGTCGATCGCGAGGGAGTGGACATTGTTTTTGCAGTGGATATTTCTAAATCCATGCTGGCAGAGGATATTGCTCCCAATAGATTGCAAAAATCGCAGCAACTGGTGACCCAGATCATCAACAACCTGGCGAGCGATCGCATAGGACTCATCGCCTATGCAGGAAGCGCAGTGCCACAATTACCGATTACTACAGACTATGGCAGTGCCAAAATGTTCCTTCAAGCGCTCAATACAGACCTGGTTTCCAGCCAAGGGACCGCCATTGCTGAAGCCATCCAGCTGGCCGAAAGTTATTACAGCGAGGACAGTAATGCGTCAAAAGTGCTCGTCATCATCAGCGATGGAGAAGACCACGAGGGTGAGGCCATCGCGATGGCAGAGGATGCTGCAGACGAGGGCGTGCGCATCATCACCATAGGCGTGGGGACAGAAAAAGGCGGCACGATCCCAGAAAAACGCAACGGCGTCACCCAGTCGTTTAAAAAGGATAACGAAGGGAATACCGTCATCACAAAGCTCAACACAGAAACCCTTAAAGAAATTGCAGACGCTGGCAACGGCGTTTATATCAATGGTACGATTACTGCAGATGCTGTAGAGGCGCTGCAAAAGGAACTTTCAGGCATCGATAAGGTGGCTTTTGAGTCCCAACAATATGCAGATTTTGCCTCACAGTTCCAGTGGTTTCTTGGGATTGGGTTATTTTTCCTCATTTTGGAACTGTTTTATAGCAATAGAAAAACTGGATGGATCAAAAAACTGAACTTGTTCAATGAATAAATTAGTGCAACATACTATCGTTATTGTCTTGATTTTTGGGGTGTTCGCTTTCGCGAAAGCGCAATCACCACAGCCCGACAACACCGCATACGAGTCTGCCATGGCACAAGGCCTGGATTATGCAAATGATAAAAACTTCCCGAAAGCGGAAGCAGCCTACCGCAAGGCAAAGGCATTACAGCCAGAAAGTACGGAAGCTTCCTATAACCTTGGGAACGTTTATTACGGCAACGATAAGAAATACAATGCTGTGGAAAACTACCGCGCAGCTGCCACCACCGCAAAATCCAAGGCCGAAAAGCACAAGGCATTCCATAATATGGGCAATACCTTTATGGACAACAAACAATATGCTGAAGCGGTAGAAGCCTATAAAAATGCCCTGCGCAACGACCCAACGGACGATGAAACCCGCTACAACCTAGCACTGGCAAAACAAGAAAAAGAAAAACAAGGCGGCGGTGGCGGTGATGACAAGGATCAAAAGGATAAAGGCGACAACAAGGACGAGAACAAGAATAAGGATGGCGATCAGGACGACAAGTCTGGTGGCGATGATAAGGGCGATAAAGAAAAAGAAGGCAAGGACAAGGAAGGCGACAAAGGTGAGGGCAAGGACGATCCCAAAGGGGAGAATCAAGAAGGAAAAGACGGTGACGGCAAGCCTAAAGAGCAGGAAGGCAAACAGCCACAGTCGCGGGTGGAAGGTCAAATGACACCCCAGCAAATACGTCAGATCTTAGAGGCCATGAACAATGAAGAGCAGAAGATTCAGGATAAAATCAATGCCCAGAAGGTCAAAGGGAGCAAAAAGAAAACTGAAAAAGACTGGTAAATGAAAAGCGTAGTTGCACTATTCTTATTTTTTATAGCTATTGCAGCACAGGCGCAGGTTTCATTTACTGCCAGCGCCACTCGTGACGGCATTGCCTTGAACGAGCGATTGCGGGTGGAGTTCAAGATGAATGCAGATGGCGATAATTTCTCACCACCCAGCTTCAACGGGTTCAAGATCGTCAGTGGGCCTATCACGGGAGTGCAGCAGCGATATGTCAATGGGGTGGGAAGCTTTATCAAATCCTATACTTACATTCTAGCGCCAGAAAGTACGGGTTCCAAAACTATTGGTTCTGCCACAATGAGCTATAAGGGCGAGGAATATTCTACCACACCGTTCAACGTTCAGATTACAAAGGCCATTGAAGATCCTAGGGAAACTGAAAGCAATGACCCAGTGCGCGAGATTGCAGACCAGAACATTCACTTGGTGGCAGAGGTTTCTAATGACTCTCCCTATCTCAATGAAGCCATCCGGGTGGTTTACAAACTCTATGTTTCAAACAACTCTGGAATCAACGGCTGGACAGAAACCGACAGTCCCAAGTATGCCGATTTCTGGTCTCAGAATATTGACAACCGCGACCAACAGGTGCGTATAGGAACCTACAAAGGTCAGGAATACAGATACCTTGTTTTGCGAGAAGCGATATTGTATCCGCAGAAAACGGGAAAACTGACGATAGAACCATTAGCACTGGAAGTCAACGTCCAGGTGCCGTCGGGCAGGAGGGATTTCTTTGGAAGGAGCTTTATGACGACAGAGAAATTGCGCGTTACCGCCGGCGGTAGAACTATCAATGTGAAAGATCTTCCACAAGAAGGACGCCCTGCGAGTTTTACGGGTGCGGTAGGTCAATTTGAGTTTGCAGTTCAGTTAAGTAAGGCGCAGTTAGAGGCCGGCGAGAGTTTAATGGCTAGCGTGGTTGCAAAAGGAACCGGCAATCTTCAATTGATGCAATTGCCTAAACTGGAAGTTCCCAACCGGTTGGAAACCTATGAACCAGAGCGGGTCGACAATACCACTACGACTTACAGCGGGATACGCGGCAGCATTCAGGATAATTATACGATCGTACCGCAATTTGGTGGGACATATACCTTGCCGTCCGTAGAGTTTAGTTATTTTGATCCCAATTCAAGATCCTATAAAACCATCAACAGCGATGAGTCCACCATTCAAGTGACGGGTGATGCGGTAACGGCACCCACCGGTGGTACGAATGTGCTGGAAGCAGACGATGTCTTTGCTTTTATCAAAACTAAAACCCGACTCAAACCTATAGATTCTGAGCCGTTTTTTGACACCCTTATCTATTGGTCTGCGCTGGGAGGATTATTTTTATTGATCCCTATTGTCCTATTGGTGAAAAAGAGTCGGGAAGTCGTGGCCTCAGACGTTCAGGGTAGAAAGGTGAAAAAAGCGGACAAGCTGAGCAAGAAATATTTAAGCGAGGCACGCAAGAATATGGATGATTCTGAGGCGTTTTATGAAAGCCTGGAACGGGCGTTGCACAACTTTCTCAAGTCAAAATTGCGCATCCCAACGGCCGAAATGACCAAGCAACGAGTAGATGAATTACTGCAACAACGCTATGTGCAGCAACAGGTGCGACTCGAGTTCCTGTCCCTACTTTCCAGTGCGGAAATGGCAAGGTATTCCCCATCCTCAAAAACGGATATGCAACAGGATTACGAAAAGGCCAGCCGGGTGATCCATCAACTAGATAAACAACTTAACTAATGAGCATGAAACCCTGGATGTGTATTGCCTTCTTTTCAATGGTAGCGCTTGTTACAGTGCAGGATGATGCTGGGAATTCCGCTTTCGCGAAAGCGAACTCCTTCTACACAAACGGCAACTATCAAGAGGCCATCGACTCCTATGAGGACATCTTGCAATCTGGACAACAGAGTGCCGAGGTGTATTTTAACCTAGGAAATGCCTACTACAAACTCAACCAGGTGGGGCCAGCGATCTACCATTTTGAAAAAGCGCTGCAGTTGGATCCCAGCGACAAGGAACTAAAAAATAACCTGAAGTTTGCAGAGCAGATGCGGGTCGATGCCGTGCAACCCCTAGCGGAAAATCCGTTGAAAAAGTTTTTAAAAGAAGCAGCAAGCTCACTTTCACTGGACAATTGGGCTTATCTAAGTATCATGCTGGCACTTATTGCTGTATTGCTATTCCTGCTGTATCACTATGCCACCACTACGGGTAAAAAGCGCTTGTTTTTCTCACTATCAATGCTCTTTTTCTTGTTGATGTTAATTGCCATCAGCGCTGCAACCTACTCGAGCAATTTTAAGGCAAACCATAAGCAAGCCATCGTTTACAGTGAAGAAACAGTCACGAGAAGCGAGCCCAAGCAAAGTGCAGATCCCAGCATTGTGATCCATGAAGGAACAAAGGTGGTTATTCTGGAAGAATATCAGGAATGGGCGCACGTTGAGTTAGCAAATGGTTCCCAAGCCTGGATGCCTGTTAGGGACTTGAAAAAGCTTTGAGATTTTTCTATTTTTCTTAAGCGTTTTTTAGATTTAGGGTAGTATTTTTACCGCTTTAATAGTATTACTATTAAGACCTAATCTTAAAGCTCTAATTTATGTTCAAGCATCTTACCAAAGACCTCTCTGCCAGTGTGGTAGTCTTTTTTGTTGCATTACCCTTATGTTTAGGTATTGCTCTTGCCAGTGGTGCTCCGCTTTTTTCTGGAATTATTGCAGGAATTATAGGTGGTATCGTGGTCGGTTCCATCAGTGGATCTTCCCTAGGTGTGAGTGGTCCTGCTGCCGGTCTGGCCGTGATTGTTCTGGGGGCTATCGCAACATTAGGAAGTTTTGAGACTTTTTTACTAGCTGTGATCATTGGCGGAGCGTTGCAAATCATACTTGCCATATTTAAGGCCGGTGTTATTGCTTACTACTTTCCCTCCTCAGTAATTAAGGGAATGCTTGCCGGTATAGGCATCATTATTTTCTTGAAGCAAATACCACATGCTTTCGGGTACGATAAAGATTATGAGGGAGATATCAACTTCTCTCAGGCAGATGGTGAAAATACCTTTACAGAGATTTGGAATATGGCAGGAAACGTCTTGCCAGGCGCTATTACAATCACGCTTATCGCACTGGGAATTTTGATTCTTTGGGAAAAAGTACTTTCTAAGAAGCACAAGATATTTACCATTATTCCAGGGCCTTTTGTAGCCGTACTTTTTGGGGTGCTGTTTTATGCATTGGTACCAGACGAGAGTGTATTTTCATTGTCAACAGCGCATCTAGTGAAGGTTCCAGTACCAGAAAGCATTAGTGATTTTTATGGACAGCTTCGCTTTCCCAATTTTTCAGAAATAGGGAATTCAGAAGTTTGGATAGCTGGTATTACGATCGCTTTAGTGGCGAGTATAGAAACCCTACTGTCCGTAGAGGCCACAGACAAGTTAGATCCAGATAAAAGGGTGACGCCTACTAATAGGGAATTAGTTGCCCAAGGGGTAGGTAACATTTGTTCTGGTTTAATAGGGGGATTGCCCGTTACTCAAGTAATTGTTCGAAGTTCTGCAAACGTTCAATCTGGTGGTAAAACCAAACTGTCGACCATCGTTCATGGTTTTCTATTGCTATTATCCGTTGCGTTTATTCCTGTACTTCTCAACATGATTCCACTAGCCGTTCTCGCTGCAGTTCTATTATTGGTGGGTTATAAGCTTGCAGACCCTTCAAAGTTCGTAAAGATCTACAATCTAGGATACCGTCAATTCGTACCGTTTATAGTAACGGTGTTAGGTCTAGTATTTACTGACTTATTGATAGGGGTTGGCTTAGGCTTGGTAGTTGGTATCATCACGATCCTTCTGCAGAGTTATAACAACTCCCACTTTCTTCATAAAACTAGCGAAAGCAAAAACCACTTCAAAATGAGAATGGCAGAAGAAGTCACATTTCTAAACAAGGGTGCGATTCTCAGAGAGCTCAACAATCTTCCAAAAGACTCCTTTTTGGAGATAGATGTTCGTAAGAGTGTATTTTTAGATTATGATATTGTGGAACTTTTAGACGATTTTTCTGTAAAGGCGAAAGATAAAAACATTGATATTAAAATCATTTCAGAGAGAGGGATTATCGAAAACCCATCAAGCTATGAGCAGTTCTTTAAAAGAGAAAAAGTATTATTGCATAATCAACTTGCTAAAAGATAAGCACATCTAAGCTACTAGCTCTAAACGGGATTCAATAGATTTTGCAGGCTCAATAAAATAATCAAAATCCTATGTTCAAACATTTAAAAGGAGATTTATTTGGCGGTTTAACCGCTGGTGTGGTTGCCTTGCCGCTAGCCTTGGCTTTTGGGGTACAATCAGGAATGGGCGCTGTTGCAGGTTTGTACGGCGCTATTTTTATAGGGTTTTTTGCATCACTGTTTGGCGGTACCAATACACAGATTTCAGGCCCAACGGCACCCATGACGGCAGTAAGCATGGTAATTATTGCAGGGATCGTACAGATTAATGAAGGTTCCCTTGAAAACGCGCTTCCTGCCATACTCGCTATTTTCTTGATGGCAGGATTGATGCAAATAGGATTAGGAGCACTTAAATTAGGGAAGTATATCAAGTACATACCCTATCCCGTAGTCTCTGGTTTTATGACGGGAATAGGCGTGATTATTCTTCTCACCCAGATCCTGCCTGCCCTAGGCTATTACCCAAGTCAGGATGCGGACTTTGTGGATACCTTTAAGCCACAGGCGCAGGAAGTTCTTTTAAGAGAAGTATTAAAGGAGGAGGCAGGAGAAAACGTTTTGGTGCTTGATAATTTTGAGCAAACCGTGCTCCGTGCTGCAGAAATTACACCAGAGCAAATTACGAAAGAGTCCAGAACGCTAGCCAAAAGCGATAGCAGTGGAGTGATAGGTGCGGTAAAAACGATGCCGAGAGCCTTTCAAAACATAGATTTGACCGAGTTGATTATTGCCTTGCTAACCATAGGGATCATATTTGGCTTCAAAAGAATAACCACTACCGTGCCTTCTACACTAGTCGCATTATTGGGCGTCACTTTGGGTGTTTTTCTATTGGATATCGACGCTCGTAAATTGGGTGAAATTCCATCCAGCTTCCCGTTGCCCAATTTGGATATATTTACTCAGTTTGATTTAGGTCAAATCTCGCCATACATCTTTTCTGCCTTGACACTGGCATTGCTGGGAGCCATAGATTCCCTATTGACTAGTGTGGTCGCAGACAACATGACTAAAACCAGACACGACCCTAACAAGGAGCTGGTAGGTCAAGGAATAGGAAATAGTATCGCTTCCATATTCGGTGGAATTCCAGGAGCTGGCGCCACCATTAGAACCGTAGTTAATATCAATTCAGGAGGAAAAACAAAACTTTCTGGAATGGTAGGGGCTGTTCTTTTATTAATCATTGTTCTTGCTTTAGGAAGTTATGCGAGTGAAATACCTAGCGCAGTACTCGCTGGAATTTTGATTACTGTAGGAATAGGTGTCATGGATTATAAAGGCTTGAAAGCCCTGCGGTCGATTCCAGTAAGCGACGTAGTCATTATGTTTACCGTTTTGATATTAACCGTGACCTGGGATCTGGTTTATGCGGTGGGCATAGGTCTAGTAATAGCGAGTCTGATCTTCATGAAGAAAATGGGAGATATCAATACTGCCAAATCTAATATCAAACAGCTTTTTCGCAAAGAGGATTACGGTGACGGAGATTATTCTCTCGTACCATTGGATCTAAGGGAAGAGGTTTTTATCAAAGAGTTGGACGGCCCATTATTTTTTGGATCTACAAAAGACTTTCAAAGTATGTCTCAAAATGTGCCGCAACATGCAACCCATGTGATTATAAGGTTGGAACGTGTCCCGTTTATGGATCAGTCGGGATTGTTTGCATTTGAGGAAGTGGCACAATCCTTAGTTCTGAAGGGAGTAACACCCTTATTGGTTGGTTTGAAAGAACAGCCTAGATATCGATTAGAAGCCATTGATATTATCCCAAATTTGATTGAGGAAGAGCACGTGTTTGATAACTATCTGGAATGTGTGGATTGGGTGACTGCTAATGTGAAGGATGTCGTTGACGAAGACGGTGAACCTACCACAATCACTTAACGACCAAGATTTTTAAAATAAATTCTTCAATAGCGGACTTCCTTCAAGTTCCATAATAATCATTATTAATATCTTTTGAAGTTCAATTGGAATAGCGATTTTCAATAGGATCTAGAAGTATCAATGTTCTTTGATGCAATTGCAGATATTTTTCATGAAGCAACCTCACGCTATAACTTGTGCAAGAATAATTGGTTTGAAGTCAAATTTAAATAATGTTTCTAAATCGCCATTCACACGTGGGATTGGGGATATGTTCAACACGCATTTTGATTGGATGTTTTGCTAATAAATAGTATCCACCACAACAGGTTCGCGGTCTGATTCTGATTCTTTCTCATCGCCTCTAATTTGCCTATCCAGATTGTCTGCTTCCTCTAAAATTTTGGGAAGTAAGTATGGAGCTACGGGCTCTATATGTGGATAAAGGATGCTCTCATTCTTGATTTCTCGATCAACAATGTCGATCTCTCCTGCGGCAGAGTTGATAAACATTAAGATGACACTGGCAAGAAAGGCGAGTTTAAGCAGGCCAAATAGCGCACCAGCAATCTTATTTAAAAAACTCAGTTGGACTGTGTTGACCAGTTTGGTCACGAGTTTGCCTGCATAGGTTATCACGAGAATTATCACGATAAAGGTGATGACAAAGCTTGCAATAACAATGGTAGATTCTTCCCATTCTGTATGGGACATTAACCAATCGCTGGCATAGTTGGAAAAGTGAATGGAACCATAAATGGCAGCAACTAAGGCAATCAGAGAGGTTAACTCCACAAAAAACCCGTTAAGGTATCCTTTCCAAAATCCTATCAATAGTAGGATCAATAATGCAATGTCTAGCCAATTCATAGCGCTAAGATATGAAAAGGGATGCGGCAATGGGGAATAGGAATAGGAATTAGTAATGCGGGATGCGGGATGCGGGATGCGGGATGCGGGATGCGGGATGCGGGATGCGGGATGCGGGATGCGGGATGCGGG